>Ga0209581_1000170_pt1 | contig 200758 bp, 178 predicted proteins | sample Coa_R2_FD_187160 | JGI IMG/M metagenome (GOLD analysis project Ga0209581, IMG submission 187160) | Surface soil microbial communities from Centralia Pennsylvania, which are recovering from an underground coalmine fire - Coalmine... | ecosystem: Environmental > Terrestrial > Soil > Unclassified...
ATCGAACGCACCTTTGCCTGGCTCGGGCGCAACCGTCGCCTCGCCAAAGACTTCGAGGCTACCATCGCCAGCGCCGAGGCTTGGATCCTCATCGCCCACATCCGCTTGATCTGCCAACGCCTCGCCAAAGCCTGAAAATACGCATATCATTTTTGAGTCAGACTCTCAGGCTCGTCATCCTGTTGAGGTGGGAGCCAAGCGAGCCGCGAAGGATCAACGGCTCCGGCGCCCAAAATAGCAGCCTCCAAGGCTCGGCCCTGTCGAGCACATTTCAGGGTCAGGGAGACGAAATCACCGCCCCCTCTGATACTTCGCGATCGCGGCCGCGAATGCCTCGAACAGCGCGCGGTTGACCGGATTGCGTCGCGGCTCGTGCTCGGCATGCCATTGGACGCCAAGCGCAAAACCGGGCGCCTCGTTGATGCGGATCGCCTCGATGGTCTCGTCCTCGGCCACGCCTTCGACGACGATGCGGTCGCCGGGCTTCAAGATACCCTGGCCGTGCAGCGAGTTGACGCGGATGCAGTCGGTGCCGAGCAGTCTTGCAAAGACGCCGCCCGGGGTGAGCCGCACCTCGTGCCGGTCGGCGAACACGACCTCGATATCGGGATGAAATTCGCCGTTGGGCAGCCGGGGCGCGCGATGGTTCAGGCGGCCGGGCAGGTCGCGGATTTCCGGGTGCAGCGTGCCGCCATAGGCGACATTCATCTCCTGAAAGCCGCGGCAGATGCCGAACAGCGGCACCCCGCGGCCCACCGCAGCCTGGATCAGATCGAGCGCGAGCACGTCGCGCTTATGATCGTAGGGCTCGTAGCGCGGGTCCTCGTCCTCGCCGAAATGGCGCGGATGCACATTGGCGCGCGCCCCGGTGAGCAGGATGCCATCGACCGTGTCGAGCAGCGCGCCGATGTCGGTGATCTCCGGCGAGCCGGCGAACATCAGGGGCAGGGCCCCGGTCATCTCGGCGACCGCGCGTAGATTGCGCTCGCCGACCCGCTGCGCGGGAAATTTTCCCTCGACCAGATGCGCGCTGCCGATGACGCCGACGATGGGTTTTCTCACCATCGGGCCATTAGTACCGATCCGTTCTGCCGACGCAATGTTGTGAAGGCGCGCGCTTTGGCGGAGGGCATATCCTTCGGCGTCCGTCGATGCTGCGAGCAAGCCGACTCCCACTCCAGCTTTCCCCATTTCGTTCGAGCGCAGCGGGAATACGCCGCAGCCGCCAGCGTCATTGCCGGGGTTTGACCCGGCGACCCATGCAGCCGACGAGCCCGTATGGACCATCGGGTCAAGCCCGGTGGTGACGACGGCTGGAGAGTAGGGCAGGCAGAGGCCCGACAGCGGCGTGCCCACGCTCCACATCGCATTGGCTGTCGAAAGCCGCGTGGGCTTCGCTGCGCTCAGCCCACCCTACGCTTGCTGTGCTTGCTTGTTGGGAAGCGTACCGGCTTCAAATTGCCGGAGGCAGGCGCACCTCGCTGTAGCGCCGCTTCTTGATGTCGCCTTGGGCGTCAAATTGGCCGCGGCCGACGAGCACGGCCAGACGGGCGCCGATTACGTCAGCGATATCGTCGCCGCGTTCAGTTTGGCGTTGTTCAAGCGCTTGCAGAGTGTTTCCGATGATTGTCGCGGCCTTCAGCCAGCGCCGCTCACAGACGGACAAAAGCTATAGATCGATTTCCGAGTCTGAGATCAATTTCGCCTCCCCGCTGCCGTGCCGACCCTCCCCTGCAGCGGAGGGTGAAGGAAAAACTCACTCCGCCGCTTCGACCCGCCGTTTCTTCGCCACGCCGCCACGCGCCAGCACCGGCTTGAGAAACGCCGCCGTGTAGCTGCGCTTCTCCCGCACAATGTCCTCCGGCGTCCCGGCCGTGACGATCTCGCCGCCGCCGTCGCCGCCTTCGGGGCCGAGGTCGATGATCCAGTCGGCGGTCTTGATCACTTCGAGATTGTGCTCGATGACGACGACGGTGTTGCCGCTCTCGACCAATTCGTGCAGCACGTCGAGCAGCTTTGCCACGTCGTGAAAATGCAGCCCGGTGGTCGGCTCGTCGAGGATGTAGAGCGTACGGCCGGTGGCACGCTTGGATAGCTCCTTGGCAAGCTTCACGCGCTGCGCCTCGCCGCCGGAGAGCGTGGTCGCCTGCTGCCCGACATGGATGTAGTCGAGGCCGACCCGGTGCAGGAGCTTAAGCGGCTCGCGCACGCGCGGCACCGCCTTGAAGAAATCCAGCGCCTCCTCGACCGTCATGTCAAGCACGTCGGCGATCGACTTGCCCTTGAACAGCACTTCCAACGTCTCGCGATTGTAGCGCTTGCCCTTGCAGACGTCGCAGGTGACATAGACGTCGGGCAGAAAGTGCATCTCGATCTTGATGACGCCGTCGCCCTGGCAGGCCTCGCAGCGGCCGCCTTTGACGTTGAAGGAGAAGCGGCCGGGCTCGTAGCCGCGGGCGCGCGACTCCGGCAGCCCCGCGAACCATTCGCGGATCGGCGTGAAGGCGCCGGTATAAGTCGCGGGATTGGAGCGCGGCGTGCGGCCGATCGGCGACTGGTCGATGTCGATCACCTTGTCGAGATGCTCGAGCCCGTCGATGCGATCGAACGGGGCAGGGGCCTCGTTGGCGCCGTTGAGGCGGCGCGCAACCGCCTTGTACAGCGTGTCGATCAGCAGCGTCGACTTGCCGCCGCCGGAGACGCCGGTGACGCAGGTGAACAGGCCGAGCGGAATTTCCGCGGAGACGTTTTTCAGATTGTTGCCGCGCGCACCGATGATTTTCAGCGTGCGCGCCGAGTTCTTGGGCCGGCGCTGCGGGATCGGCACCGTGAGCTCGCCGGAAAGATACTTTCCGGTCCAGGAATCGTCGGCGGCGATCAGGTCGGCGACCGAGCCTTGCGCCACAACGTGACCGCCATGAATGCCGGCGCCGGGGCCGATATCGAGCACATGATCGGCGGTGCGGATGGCATCCTCGTCGTGCTCGACCACGATCACGCTGTTGCCGAGATCGCGCAGCCGCTTGAGCGTCTCAAGCAGCCGCGCATTGTCACGCTGATGCAGCCCGATGGACGGCTCGTCGAGGACATAGAGCACGCCGGTGAGGCCCGAGCCGATCTGCGAGGCGAGTCGAATGCGCTGGCTCTCGCCGCCGGACAGCGTGCCCGAAGCGCGCGACAGCGTCAGATATTCAAGCCCGACATCGACCAGAAAGCGCAGACGCTCGCGGATCTCCTTGAGCACGCGCTCGGCGATCTCGTTCTGCTTGGCGTTGAGCCTTTTGGGCAGTTCGGTGAACCAGTTCTGCGCCGCCTTCACCGACATGTCGGAGACTTCACCGATATGCAGGTCGGCGATTTTCACGCACAAGGCTTCGGGCTTGAGTCGAAAGCCCTTGCAGGCGTCGCACGGCACCTCGGTGAAATAGCGCGAGATTTCCTCGCGCGCCCAGTCGCTGTCGGTCTCGCGATAGCGGCGCTCGAGATTGGTGATGACGCCCTCGAAAGCGCGCTTGGTCTCGTAGGCGCGCATGCCGTCGTCGTAGGAAAAGCGGATCTCGGTGTCGCCCGAGCCGTAGAGAATCGCGTCCTGCGTCTTCTTCGGCAGGTCCTTCCATTTGGTGTCGAGCGTGAACCTGTAGTGCCTGCCGAGCGCCGTAAGTGTCTGGGTGTAATAAGGCGATGACGACTTCGCCCAGGGCGCGATCGCGCCTTTTCGCAGCGTGCGCTCCTTGTCCGGAATGACCAGATCGGCATCGATATGCTGCTCGACGCCGAGCCCGCCGCATTTCGGGCAGGCGCCGAACGGATTGTTGAACGAGAACAGCCGCGGCTCGATCTCCGGAATCGTGAAGCCGGAGGCCGGACAGGCGAATTTCTCCGAAAAGGTGAGGCGCTCGGCGGTCTCGTTGCGCTGCTTGTTGGCCGCGCTCCGGGAGGTCGCGGCGGCGGCCGGACCGCTGTCGGCGAGCTCGACCACGGCCAAGCCATCGGCAAGCTTCAGCGCCTGTTCAAGGGAATCGGCGAGCCGCGTCGCGATATCCGGCCGCACCACCAGGCGGTCGACCACGACGTCAATGTCGTGGGTGAATTTCTTGTCCAGCGCCGGGACTTCGGCGATCTCGTAGAACGCGCCATCGATCTTCACGCGCTGATAGCCGCGCTTCATGAATTCGGCGAGCTCCTTGCGATACTCGCCCTTGCGGCCGCGCACGACCGGCGCGAGCAGATAGATGCGCGTGCCCTCGGGCAGCGCGAGAATACGATCGACCATCTGCGAGACGGTCTGGCTCTCGATCGGCAGCCCGGTCGCCGGCGAATAGGGGACGCCGGCGCGCGCCCAGAGGAGGCGCATATAGTCGTAGATCTCGGTGACGGTGCCCACGGTCGAGCGCGGATTGCGCGACGTGGTCTTCTGCTCGATGGAAATAGCCGGCGAGAGGCCGTCGATCTGGTCGACATCCGGCTTCTGCATCATTTCCAGAAATTGCCGGGCATAGGCCGAAAGGCTTTCGACATAGCGGCGCTGGCCTTCGGCATAGATCGTGTCGAAGGCGAGCGAGGATTTGCCCGAGCCGGAAAGGCCGGTGAAAACCACAAGTTGATCGCGCGGAATGTCGAGATCGATGTTCTTGAGGTTGTGCTCGCGCGCGCCGCGGATCGCGATCACTCGACGATCCTGCGCGCGCTGATCGTGTCGGCGACCGTCTTGAATCGACTTCTTGGCGCTGGTGTCGCTGTTATTCATACGAAAAAGATCCCGCTGCGCCGCATGCAGTGGCGGCGTCGAGACATCCTCGGCTTGGGCTACTTTGCCTCGAACATAGTGAGAACGGCAAGGCAATGCCAGCGCGCGATTTTGGCCAGGGGGCTTATGCCCGGAAATCACGGGCCCGGTTTCCCGGGCGCTCCGCTCACCACAGCGCGCGAAAACGCGCGTGAAGGCGCTTATGGCGCTGCATCGCGTCCGCGATACGAAGCCCGCAAAAGCGCCCGACCCAAAAACCTGCAACTACAAGGGCCGGCATCCGGCCGGCCCTTGGCGTGCGCCTCTTCGCCCTACGCAATACTGATACTCCAACAGCGGCACGGGCGCGAAAAGCGACAGCCTCAGCTCTGCGAAACTTCAGCTTCGTCGCCCGAACGGGCTCAGCACGCCGGGCATTCCGGCTGCGGACCCCAGTTGAAGCGATAATTGAGCCCGACAGTAACGGCCTGCACATTAGATTTGATCGAGACCGGCTGAACGACGGTTGTCGGGCCGGGCGCTATAAGGTTGAAGGTGTAATTCTGGGAGCCGAAATCATAAAAATCGTATTCAAGCCTGGCCGTGAGGTTTTCGGTCATGCCGTATTCGATGCCGGCGCCGACGACAAAGCCGGTCCGCGTGTTGTTGACGGAGAACGAGGAGATCGTGCCGCCATTCGCCGCAAGGAGATCTTCTCTGTAGCGCGCGGCCATCCAGGCGACGCCGCCCTTGGCATAGAACAACAGCGTATCGACGGCATAGCCGACGCGCCCGGTCGCGGCGGCGAGCCAGTTCGGCGACGAGCGCGAGCGTTCCTGCACGCCATTTGTTGGCGTCAGCAGCGTCGGCGCGATTGCCGAGCCGTCGATATTGGACCACGTCCATGAGCCTTCGACGCCGACGACCCACGGCGCGAACTGATAATTGAAGCCAGCCTGGGCGCCGCCCAGGAATTCGGTCTTGTTCACATCCGTCGTGCTGCCGGCATTTTGCAGCGCTGTCGTGGTGGTCGACTGGAAGCTGTCCTGAAGGAAACCGGCGCCGACATGGCCGCCGATATAGAATCCGGTCCAGTTATAGAGCGCGGGACGATAGACGGGCGCTGGGGCGCGCGCCGGCACGGGCAGATCGGCGGCGTGCGCCAGCGGCGCCATTGCGGCCAAAGCCAGCGCGATCTGGGCCGGCCTCAGCAAACCCGGAGTGACACGCTTCATACAGGGACCCTCGCAAACCTCGATTGCGGAGCGCGGTCAGAGTGCCGACACTACAATGCTTTCGCACGCTGCTGGATAGTGCAAAAAAACAACAGCCCGCAGGAATCCGATTGGCCGCACGGGGCCTTCGCGGCCCACAAACTTGGGTCCGAATTTTTTGGCTCGCTTGGCTGTCACTCTGGACGGCCCTTGCGCTTTGCCTGCAAAGGGCCTAGAACAAAATAGGAACATTTCTGTGGAATGCTACCAGCGAAAGCGGTGCAAGCGGTATGGCGTGTGGATAACGGCCATGGCGGGCCGTTCGTGGGCGCAACGTCCTTGCAGGCGCAGGGCGCGACACTAGTGTCGCCGTCAAGTGGGCTCCGGAGGCGCTGCAGTGCGCGACAGTACAGGATTTGGGAGTAGGTCATGGCGGGAAGTGTCAACAAGGTGATCCTCATCGGCAATCTCGGGGCCGATCCCGAAATCCGTCGCACCCAGGACGGGCGGCCGGTCGCCAATCTGCGAATCGCCACGTCGGAATCGTGGAAAGACAAGGCGACCGGCGAGCGGCGCGAAAGAACCGAATGGCACCGCGTCGTCATCTTCAACGAGAATCTCTGCCGGATCGCCGAGCAATATTTGAAGAAAGGCTCCAAGGTTTACATCGAGGGCGCGCTGCAGACGCGCAAATGGCAGGATCAGTCGGGCCAAGACCGCTATTCCACCGAGGTGGTGCTGCAAAACTTTCGCGGCGAACTGACGCTGCTGGATCGCGCCGGCAGCGGAGCTTCTGCGGCCGGCGGCGGCGACATGGATGAAGGCGGTGAATTCGGCTCGCCGGGGCCGACGCGCAAGGTCGCGGCCGCGGCCGGGGCCGGCTCGACGCGCGGCGACATGGACGACGAGATTCCCTTCTGAAAATTCTCCGCCCCCGCGAAAGGGGGGGAGTGGGACTGCACGCAGTGCGGTGCAGGAGCGTCTGACTCTCGGTTGAGTAAGGCGTTGATGTGCAGAGCGTTGACGCCCGCGCCCCTTGCACGCCCTTTGGGTGGTCCCGCTTCCCATGTTATCGCGGGGCAGGAAGGAAAGCGGCGCTCCCGCTCGCCCTAATGCTCGACCTCATCTTCGCCATCAAATTCGTCCACGTGCTTGCCGCAGCGGTCATGCTCGGCACCTGGTTTACACTCGCCGCCTTCGTGCTGCTGGCGCATCGCTCCGGCAACCCGTCGGTGGTGGCGCTCACCGCGCAATTTGTTGTCACGCTCGAAAAGCGGATCATGATCACGGCGCTGGCGCTGCAGCCGATCGCCGGGTTTCCGCTCGCCTCGGTGATCGGCGTGCAGCCGTTCGGCGAATTGTGGATTGTGTTGTCGCTCTTGCTCTATGCGGTCATTGTCGTCGGCTGGTTCGCGGCGCTTCGGATCGAGATGCGCATCCGCGACGTCGCGCGCGACGCGGCGCTGAATTCGCAACGGCTGCCGAAAGATTATCGCCGCCTGTTTCGGAACTGGTGCACGCTCGCCGGGCCGATTCTGATCGGAATGGTGCTCGTCTTCGCGCTGATGATTTGGCAGCCAAGGTTTGACTGAACGGCTTGACAAAAATCGGCCGATGGTTCCGCCACGCACTCGTTCGGAACCGCTGAGGAACTTCGCAAAGGCCTCGGCATTGGTCCGGCAGCGGCCGGACGGTAAATGCCGCAACACATCGCCAAGCGGAGTCTTCTATGAAAAGAGCCCTTCTCCTTGCGGGCGCCTGCGTCATTTTGGCAGCGCCGGCATTTGCACAGGCACAGCAAACCAACCCATTGCCCGCAGCGCAGTCTCAGGCGCAACGGTCGCAGGCTGCGCCGCAGAACGCCGCACCATCACCGAACACAAATAACGCCCCCAACTCGGCGGGCGCGGCACCTTCAACCGCTGAGTTCGTCAACAAGGCCGCGATCAGCGGCCTGTTCGAAATCCGATCGAGCGAGATCGCCTTGCGCAAGCGCGCGCCGCAGGACCGGCGCTTTGCCGAACATATGATCGGCGATCACGAGCGCATTGCCGCGCAGCTCAAACACATCGTGCGCGCGAACCATATCGACGCACAGGTGCCGAACAAACTCGACGACGAGCATCGAAAAATGCTGCAGCAATTACGCGGCGAGAAAGGCCCGCAGTTCGAAAAGGATTACGACCAGATGCAGCAGCAGGGTCATCGGGAGGCGGTGTCGCTGTTTCAGGCCTATGCGAAGAACGGCGATAATTCGGCGCTCAAGCGCTGGGCGGAGCGCACCCTGCCGAAACTGCAGGAGCATCTGTCGATGGCGCAGAAGCTGCCGTCGTGATGGCGACGGTGAGGGACTAGCCGGTCAGCGCGGGATACCGCTCATCGCTATCGGCCAAGGCGTCGAGGCCGCCACCTGAGATGACGAAGGTGAGGCACTGCGGCAGCGGCCGAAAGCCGGTGCGCAGATAGAAGCCTTGCGCCGGGTTGTCGGCGCGCACCGTGAGCTCGATAATCGGGCTGTTGAGCGCGCGCGCATGGGCGGCGACGCTCGACACCAGCGTGCGGGCGACGCCGCGGGCGCGGTATTCGGCCTCGACGAAAAGATCCTGGAGCAGGACTACGGGCGTGTCCCAGCCGGTGACGGTACGCTGGCTGCATGTTGCCATGCCGATTGCAGGATCAGCATCTCCGCCTGCACGCGATGTGCCGGCATGATCCGACAGTTCGGCGACAAAGGCGGTGAAGCCGGGATTTGGGCCAAAGCCGTCGCGCAGCCAATCGGCGGGCGTGGCACGCAGTGCGTGCAGCGAATCCTCGCTTACCGCCAACAGACGCTTGAGCCGCATCAGCGCGGGAATGTCGCGCGCTTGCGCCTTGCGCACGCGAAACCAGCCTTTTTCCCGCGTGTCGGTTCCTGATGAGTCCATGTCAGCCGCTGCGATTCCGGCAGGCCAGTGTGGCTGCGCATGGTTAACGATCGTTTACCGTATCAGAGCGCAGGGGCAGTGACGCCGAGGCATTGCAGCTATTGTATGTCCGGGGGGCCCCGTGGATGACGAGCAATGCGGATTGGCTCGCTGCGACCGCTGGTGCCGTATCTTGCGATGCTGCTTGGCACCGCTTCGACGCCGACCTTGGCGGCGTCGCCGCCGAAGGGCCTCTGTTTCAATTACGGTCATGACGGCTACGTGCATGACCTCTCGCCCGGCGGACAGGTGGCCGAGGATTTTCGGCGGCTCTCAGCCGGCGGCGTGCATTGCCTGCGCATCGTCTATAACGGCTTCAACGATGCGCAGGCTGAAGCGCTGGCGCGCTTTGCCAAGGCGCGGGGCTTCTATGTGATTACCGGCGGCGAGTGGGGCATGCTCGATATGGCGCAATTGCCGCAGTATCGCGCGCAGGCCATGCAGCACGCCAAATGGGCGCAGGCCAATGGCATCGATCAATTCAGTGTCGGCAACGAGCAGGAAGCGCGCCTCTCCGGCATCTCATTCGAATTGTGGGCGAGCGAGATGGTTGCGCTGGCGGCCGATGTGCGCGCGGTGTTTTATGGCACGGTGTCCTATGAAGCGGGCGGCAATTTTGCCGACGACTGGGCCAAAGTGAGCATCGGCAGCCTCGATCTGCTCGGCATCAATTCGTATGGCGGCTATGAACGCAACGCGCTGTCGCTGCGGGAAAACATGGCGGCGCATGGCGCCAGTCGCGTCTACCTGTCGGAAACCAATTGCGACGCGGTCCATGTCTTGTCATGCCGCGTCGATGGGGGACTGTCGCAGGAAATGAAAGGCGATCTCTTGCGGCTGATGCGCGAATTTCCCGAGACGGCGTTCTACATCTACACCTGGCGCGCCATTGGGCATGACGTGCTGGCAAGCATGGTGAATTATCCGCAGACGCTAGCGATGCTCGGCATCAGATGATCTAGCTGCCAATGACGGCGTGGATGCCGTCGACTACATATTGCACGGCAAGCGCCGCGAGCAGCACCCCGAGCAACCGCGACAGCACAATGTTGCCGGTCAGGCCAAAAAAGCCGCTGATGCGCTGGGCGAGCAGAAACGTCGCGAGACAGCATGCGGCGACCAGTACCACGACCACGATCAAAATGCCGAGCAGCAGCCAATTGCCGCCGGCGCGGTCCGCAAGCAAGACGGTGGCGGTAATCGCCCCGGGACCGGCGAGCAGCGGGATGGCGAGCGGAAAGGCGGCAACATTGCGCACGCGTTCTTCCATGGCCTGCTCGGCGGCCTGCCCTTCGTGACGGCTGCGCACGCCGAATACCATTTCGGCGGCGATCCAGAACAAGAGCAGCCCGCCGGCGATGCGGAAGGCCGGCAGCGAGATGCCAAACGCCACCAAGAGGCGACTGCCGATCAGCGCGGTGCCGATCAGGATCGCGCCGGCCAAGATGCTGGCGCGGCCGGCCACGCTCTTGCGGGCCTCGCGCGGCATGCCGTCGGTGACGGCGAGAAAGGTCGGCGCCATCGCGATCGGGTCGACCACGAGAAACACCGTCAAAAACGCCGAGACTGCGTAGTCGAGCAGCATCACCGCTCCACTTGCGGCTGCGATTTCCGAGTTCGATGGCCGGTGCGCGGGACCGCAACTGAGCCTATCGCAAGGCCGCTTGGCTGCACCCTTCGCTGCGCTTTTTCGGGGCCGTTTGCCGGGCCATGAAGGCGGGCCAAATTGCCACAATAAGATATTGAAAGCACAGAGAAAATTACCATTTAAAGCGGGTCGATTTAGGTGGCTTTGGGGTCCCCGATCGGGTACAAAAACTGCACGCCGATTCGAGCGATTCGAAAGCGAGGAACTCTGAACTTTGTCAGACCAAGATAACATCCCGCCGACCAATGGCGATGACGGCGGGAACAGGGCATCGGATATTCGGCCCGTCTCCATCACCGAGGAGATGAAAAAAAGCTACCTCGATTACGCCATGAGCGTAATCGTGGCGCGTGCGCTGCCGGATGCGCGCGACGGGCTCAAGCCGGTGCACCGGCGCATCCTCTATTCGATGCACGAGAACGGCTACGAATGGAACCGCTCATACCGCAAATCAGCGCGCGTAGTCGGCGACGTCATCGGTAAATATCATCCGCACGGCGACCAGGCGGTCTATGACGCGCTGGTGCGCATGGCGCAGGATTTCTCCATGCGTCTGCCGCTGATCGATGGCCAGGGCAATTTCGGCTCGGTCGACGGCGATGCGCCGGCGGCGATGCGCTACACCGAGGTGCGGCTTGAGCGCGTCACCAATGCGCTGGTCGACGACCTCGACAAGGACACCGTCGACTTTCAGCCCAATTACGACAATTCCGAGCGCGAACCCTCGGTTCTGCCGGCGAAGTTCCCAAATCTCCTGGTCAATGGCGCTGGCGGCATTGCCGTCGGCATGGCGACCAACATTCCCCCGCACAATCTTGGCGAGGTGATCGATGCCTGCATGGCGCTGATCGACAATCCGGCGCTGTCGATCGACGATCTGATCGCGATCATCCCGGGACCGGATTTTCCGACCGGCGGCATCATTCTCGGCCGCCAAGGCATCCGCGCCGCTTATCATCTCGGTCGCGGCTCGATCATGATGCGGGCCAAGGTCGAGTTCGAGACCCTGCGCGGCGAGCGCGAGGCGATCGTCGTCAGCGAAATTCCCTATCAGGTCAACAAAGCGCATCTGGTCGAGCGCATCGGCGAACTGGTGCGCGACAAGAAGATCGAAGGCATCGGCGCGCTGCGCGATGAATCAGACCGCGACGGCTATCGCGTGGTCATCGAACTGCGGCGCGAAGCGATGCCCGATGTGGTGCTCAATCAGCTCTATCGCTTCACGGCACTGCAGTCCTCATTCGGCGCCAATATGGTGGCGCTCGACGGCGGGCGGCCGCAGGTGATGAATCTGAAGGATCTTTTGCAGTCCTTCATCTCGTTTCGCGAACAGGTCGTCTACCGCCGGACCAAGCATCTGCTTGGCAAGGCGCGCGACCGCGCGCATATCCTGGTCGGGCTGGCGATTGCAGTGGCCAATATCGATGAGGTCATCCGGCTCATTCGCGCCGCGCGCGATGCCAACGAGGCGCGCGAGCAATTGATGAGCCGGGACTGGCCGGCGCGCGATGTGGCGGTCATGGTCACGTTGATCGACGATCCGCGCCACGTCGTGACCAATGCGGGCACCACTCGGCTCTCCGCGGAGCAGGCCAAAGCCATTCTCGATCTGCGCCTGCAGCGGCTGACGGCGCTCGGCCGTGACGAGATCAAGGAGGAACTCGACAAGCTCGCCACCGAGATCGCCGATTATCTCGAGATCCTGCGCTCGCGCGCGCGCATTCAAGCGATCGTCAAGGACGAGCTCGCCGCCATCAAAAACGAATTCGCCACACCGCGCAAAACAGTAATCGTCGACCAGGAAGGCGAGATGGAAGACGAGGATCTGATCCAGCGCGAGGACATGGTCGTCACCGTTTCGCACGCCGGCTACGTCAAGCGTGTGCCGCTGTCGACCTACCGGGCGCAGAAGCGCGGCGGCAAAGGCCGCGCCGGCATGCAGACGCGCGACGAGGATTTCGTTACGCGGCTGTTCGTGGCTTCCACGCATACGCCTGTACTGTTCTTCTCCTCGCTCGGCAAGGTCTACAAGGAGAAGGTGTGGCGGCTGCCGCAGGCCGCACCCCAGGCGCGCGGCAAGGCGCTGATCAATATCCTGCCGCTGGAGCAGGGCGAGAACATCACCACCATCATGCCGCTGCCAGAGGACGAACAGAGCTGGGACAAGCTCGACGTCATGTTCGCCACCACGCGGGGCACGGTGCGGCGCAACAAGCTGTCCGACTTCGTCGATGTGCGGCGCTCCGGCATCATCGCCATGAAGCTCGACGAGGGCGACGCCATTGTCGACGTGCAGATCTGCAAGGAAAGCGACGACGTGCTGCTCACCTCGGCCGGCGGCCAGTGCATCCGCTTTGCCGTGACCGACGTGCGCGTGTTCCAGGGCCGTACCTCGATGGGCGTGCGCGGCATCAATCTGGCCGAAGGCGACAAGGTGATTTCGCTCTCCATCCTGCGCCATGTCGAGGCGACGGCGGATGAGCGCATGGCCTATCTGAAGCGGGCCAACGCGGTGCGCCGCGGCAGTAACGGCGAAGCCGAGGAGAACGGCGGCACGGATCAGGAGGAGGCCGAGGGCGCAATCGAGCTTGGTGAGCGGCGCTATGTTGAAATGTCGGCGGCCGAGCAATTCGTGCTGACGATTTCAGAAAAAGGCTTTGGCAAGCGCACCTCATCCTACGAATACCGCACTACGGGCCGCGGCGGCAAAGGCATTGTTGCCATGTCCGTCACCGAACGGAACGGGCGGCTGGTCGCCTCCTTCCCCATCGAGGAGAGCGATCAGATCATGCTGGTCACCAACGGCGGCCAATTGATCCGCTGCCCGGTCGACGGCATTCGCATCGCCGGCCGCTCGACACAAGGTGTCATCGTGTTCTCGACAGCCGACGGCGAGAAGGTGGCGTCGGTCGAGCGGCTGTCCGAAGAAGGCGAGCAGGGCGACGGCAACGGCAATGGCAGTGAGTAAAACATCCGCGCAGTTCCTGTCGTGCGCGTGGGTTGGCCGCGCCGCCGCGTAATCCGCCACTCATGGCGCTGCCCCCGGGAAACCTGACGGCTGATCGCGCGGCGGCGCGGTGCTTGTGGGCGGCAGCATTTGGCTGTCGCTGGCGCGGCGAACGGTTTGAGCCGCGATCTGCGGTGTATCGCGCACGCTGTCACTTGGCGGCATTGCTTTTGGCGCGATGATGGGTTTGGCTGAGCTTGCCGCGGGCCGCGCTTAACCGCGCTGTCGGCAGGCCGGGACGGGGCCGGACGGAGGGGACCGGGGGGCCGATGCAATCATGATAGGCCGCGATGCCGGCATGGGGCTTATCGCCTTGGCGCTGTGGTTCGCTCCCGCGACGCCGGCAGGAGCGGCGTCGCGCGCCCATGTCTATCTGTTTCGCGGGCTTGCCGATGTGTTCTCCACCGGGATGGACACGCTCGCTGACGAATTGAATCAGCACGGCGTCTATGCCACCTCGCACAGCCATAACGATTGGAAGTCGTTGGCCGACAGGGCGGCGGCGGAGTTCAAGGCAGGCAAGGAAGGCCCGATCATTCTCATCGGCCACTCGCTGGGCGCCGACGCCGTGATGGAAATGGCCGATTATCTCGGCGACAAGGGCGTCCCCGTAGCGCTGGTGATGCCCTTCGACGGCACGCAGTCATTTCCGGTCCCCGGCAATGTCGGCCGCGTCGTCAATTTCACGCAGCGCGACTATGCCTTCATGCGGCCGGGCGCCGGATTTCACGGTTCGCTCAACAATGTCGATCTACGAGGGGACGGCGACATCGGCCATCTCAACATCGACAAGGTGCCGCGGCTGCATGCGCGGGCGATCAAGGAGGTTTTGGCCGTGGTCGGCGGACATGTCGCGCCGGTCGCGGCGAAGCCTGTGCCGCGCGCCGTCGAAGGCGAGGAGACCGCGCATCGTGACGGGACCGCGCGCAGCGATCACGATATCCGACGAAGCGAGGAGCCGGCCGCCCCGACGCCGCCAAATACGGATCAGGCGGCAAAGGCATCTGCGGTGAAGATCGAGACAAGCACGCCTGCCGCCGTCGCTCAACCGACGCCGCCCGTGGCGCCGGCAAACGCTGCGGCGCCGCCGGCACCGCCGCCACAGCCGTCTCGTGTCGCGCCGGCTAAGCTGTTGCAAATTCCGGACTGAGCGCAATGAAGGGGCGGGGGGGCGTCGCGACGGCATCAGGAAGAATTGGTCTGGTGCTTTCGGTCTTATTGTTGCTCGCCTGCATTGAAGTCGGCCGCACCGCTGCACGCGCCCAGAGTGCTGACCCGCGGATCGCCGATCTTGTGCAAGCTGGACGAGTTCGTGTCGGACTTGGTCTCGGCAACCATGCCGCCGCGATCAAAGATCCCACGACCGGCGAGATGCACGGCATGGCCGTCGACCTCGCCCGCGCGCTCGCGGCCCGTATCGGCGTCGCGCTCGAACCGATCATGTATCCGCGGCCCGGCGCCGTGTTCGAGGGCGTACGCAACAGCGCCTGGGACGTGACGTTTCTGGTGGTCGATCCGGAACGCACCGCCGAGGCGGACGCATCGCCGATCTATATGCAGAGCGAGTTCACCTATCTGGTGCCGGCCGGCTCGCCGATTCGCCGCGTCGCGGATGCCGACCGGCCAGGTATGCGCATTGCGGTACGGCGCGGGGACGCCGTCGATCTGCGCTTGAGCCGCATACTCAAACATGCGCAATTGCGGCGCGCCAATGATCAAGTTGCCGGCATCGGCTTGTTGCGCTCCGGGCGCGTCAATGCTTACGCGGCACCGCGCTCGACGCTGCTTGCGATCGCGGCGCAAGTGCCGGGCTCCCATGTTTTGGACGACGCTTTCGGGACGACATCGTGGGCGGCTTTCGTGCCCAAGGGCCATGCCGGGCGACTTGCTTATGTGAGCGAGTTTGTCGAGGCTGCCAAAGCCAACGGGCTGATCGCGCAATTCATCGCGCGCGAAGGCTTGCGCGGCATAACAGTGGCGCCGCCGTCGAAAACGCAATGATCAGCAGCGCCCGCGCTTGCACGTGCGGCAGATGCGGCTAACATTGCAAAAGCAGGAGCAGCGCCATGACGATGCCGCTTGCGCTCGACGATATCTCGATCCATCCGGTGGTCGAGCAACCGCAATGCACGTCGTTTGAAGCTTTCAGCTTCTTTCCCGCGCTCACCAAAGACATGGTGGCGGAAAACCGCGATTGGCTCATGCCGCGCTACGTCACGCCTGCCGGCAACCTCGTGATGTGCATTCAGAGCTTTGTGATCAAGACGCCGCATCATAATATTCTCGTCGATGCCTGCGTCGGCAATCACAAGCCGCGGCCAAGCCGGCCGTTCTGGCACATGCTCAACAGCGACCGTTTCGAAAAAAGCCTCGCGGCGCTCGGGCTTGGCGTGAACGATATCGATTATGTGATGTGCACGCATCTGCACACCGATCACGTCGGCTGGAACACGCGGCTTGAAAATGGTCGCTGGGTTCCGACCTTTCCAAAGGCGCGTTACATCATGTCGGAGCGCGAGCTGAACCATTGGACGGAACGCGAAAAGCAGAATCCGGCAAGCGTGCCTTGGATCACCGATTCCGTGCTGCCAATCGTGGCTGCAAAACGCGAGCAGGTCGTCAAAAGCGATTTTGCGTTCAACGAACACATCCGGTTCATTCCGACGCCCGGTCACACCATCGACCATTACTCGATCCTGGTCGGCAGCCCCGGCGCAGATGTATTGATCACCGGCGACATGATCCATTCGCCGCTGCAGGGCAGATATACCGACCTGGGCATGATGTCGGACTACGATTCGGTCCAGGCCGGGCGGACGCGGCGGCAGATTTTCGATCGCTTCAGCGAGACGCCGACAATCCTGTGCGCCACGCACTTTCCGGCGCCTTCGAGCGCACGCGTAAGGCGTTGGGGCGATGGTTACAAATTTGTCGCGACGGAAGGCTGAGCCTGATGATATGGTGATGCTATCGGAGGCGGCCGGGATGTGAACGTGCTGCTATTGTCCCGGGAGGCGGCCATGAACGAGCATCGTCATACCAAGGTTGCCGCGGACGAACGCTGGAAACATGACGGCGTGCGCGTCATTCCCGGCAATCAGTTGGACCCGAACGTCCCCTCGACTCCCGGCATGGATCGCAAGGCCGCGATCAATTTCGCCCGCGTCGGCGCGCAAAAGCTCTGGGCCGGCACGGTGACGATCAAGCCCGACGCCAAGACCGGCGCGCATCATCACGGTCACCTCGAGAGCATCATTTATGTGGTGCGCGGCAGAGCGCGTATGCGCTGGGGCGAACATTTGCAATTCACCGCGGAAGCAGGTCCGGGCGATTTCATCTTCGTTCCGCCTTACGTGCCGCATCAGGAGATCAATGCCTCGACCGAAGAGGTACTGGAATGCGTGCTGGTACGCAGCGACGGCGAGGCGATCGCCATCAATCTCGACATCGAGCCGGTGGAGAAGCCCGAGACGGTGTTGTGGATCGATCCGATCCACCGCGATCCGCACGCGCAGAAATAATTATTGCAGCAGCCGATAGCCGAAGGTGTGGCATTCGCCCAGGCCACATTGCATGACGGCCGAAACAAAATTGATCGCGCAGAGCAGGGTGATGTAGACGGCGAGTGCGCGAGCCAGGCGCGCGAAGTGGTGCTTATCGTCCGATGCATCGCACACGCCGCCGAACAGCGCCAGTCGGGCGGCAAGACCGAACAGGAGCGCAAGCGCGATCAGGGCGGACCAGACCGGCAAGTGCAGGCCGAGTACGGCGCTGCCGATATAGGCGTGGCCGGGGCGCGGGTAAATATCGAGCAGCGTTTGGCGTAGCGCAATCACCAAGAGCAGCACGGCAAAGATCAGCGCCACACCGGTGCCGCGTTCCGAGCGGCCGGAGCGCAATTGCAAAATGAGGCCAAAGCAGCAGCCAAACATGGCATAGCGCTGCAACAGGCAGAGCGGGCAGGGAATTTCGCCAAAGGCATATTGCATGCCCATGGCCGCGGTCAGAATGGCAGCAAGGATCGCCAGCATCGCCAGGAGGGCCAGGCGGCCCAACGCAGGCGGCAGGGGGAAGTGCCCCCCAGAGCTTTGCTCATAGCTGCAGCCAGGGCATGCGGAAGCCATAGTCGGCGCTGTAAATCTCGAAAAGAAACAACCAAATACACAAGACCGACGACAGCAGCAGGCAGGCGACCGCCATGCGACCCAGCCCGGAAAGGTCAAGGATGAAAGCGAGCAACAAGCTTGCAAAGACGGCTGCCATCATGGGTGCGAACGTCCCCGCATTGACGGCTCAGCCGTGGACAAGAGCGCTGCGGCCCGTGCGAGCACGGCCAGCACGACAAAGTTTTGCCGCAGCGTTCCGAGGACTGATCCCATGAAAGCGCGCCGCGGCGCAAACCCAGTCCGCCGCGAACCCCAAGTACGCGTCTTTGACAGACGAGATTGTCATCGCGCCCCCGCTACAGCAATGCGGTCGATGAATACCACAAATTGATTACCGCAAATTCTGAACCAACCCGACACGCGATGCACTGCAGGATTGTCTTGATCTCTCAAGTCACCGGAACGTGTCTGATGGACAAACGCGATGGTCTCGGTCGAAAGGCCGCCGGGCCGGGATCTGTTCTCCGTGCTCTACCGTGCGGCAAGCGCGCGAAGAGGCGCAAGGATGACACGGCGCCTGCCGCAGCAATCGGCGGCGTTCATTCGGCTGCCAAACGGGCGGATCAGCGGCCAATACGCCCTCCCTGGCATATAATCTGCGGTTAAGTAATTGGCCTGGCTATCGATTGCATCTTTGGCCGCGCTTGCAGTAGCACGCTACCGGCGAACCGCTGCAAGTGTGCTTTGCACCATTCCTGTGCATTGCAGCGCGGCTCGCTAGTTCGCCTTGCTTCCAGTTGCATTGCGCAAAATTACAGAATGCCGTTCGCAACCCGTTGCCATTGTGCAACAAAATCCGAAATTGCAAGCATGGAACCTTGCGCGGCCTGTTCTTGTGTGTGAGAGTGAACTGTTCCCCCAGGGGGCTTTTCCGAGGGGTGTCTCACGTTGGAGGAGGAACTTATGCGCCGTTTTGGGCTTTCGCTGTGCCTCGCACTGGCAGTATCGGGGCTTGCCTATTCTGCTCAGGCTGCCGGGTTGAATTGCGCTGTCGGGTTGTCCGTTCACAAGGGTGCGTCGATCTGGCTGCACCACAAGAAGCTGACATCCTGCGCAGGCGCCATGGGCTGCAAGTGCGTGTCCTGCTACGATCTTAACGGCTCCGTCTATTCGGCCTGCTACCCGCTGGTAGCGGCGATGCCAAAGTAACGCCGGCGTATTCGCGCATTTCTCACGGCGTTTAAGTTCGGATAGCTGCGCCGGCGCCAAGCTCCGCTGAAAAGCGCAGCTTGGGCGCTGGCTTTTTTTGTCTATTTGGATCGAGCGACTCGGTGAGCCTGAACCGGCTTGCCCGAAGCCATAGCCTTTGCGCCGTCGCCGGCGTGGAAGCGGCAACCCGGTGCGAGAATGGCGCCGCAAGGCACGGCTAGGCATTTGCGGGCCACCACGCCTGTAGTTCCGCTCAACAATCCGTGACGCCGATGTCCGGAAACTTTCGCATGGCACCCTTGTTGGCTCCATAGCGTTCCGTATCTCCTATGCCGATGATCGCGGCGCAAGGCGCCCGCAGATGGCTCTGGATGCGCAAATTGCACAAGCATATTTCGCGCCGACTGTGCTCAACGCCGGACGCCTAATCGGAACAAAGGATGCTTGCCATGAAAATCGACAGCTTGGAGAAAATGTACATCGCCGAACTGCAGGAACTCGCCAGCGCCGAGCGGCAGCTTTCCGAATGTCTACCGCGCGTGGCGCGCGCCGCAGCGCACGCAGCGCTCAGAGATGCTCTGTTCGACCACCAAGACGTGGCAACGGCGCAGGTCTCGCAGCTTGAAGCAACCCTGAAGAAGCACGGCGCAAATCCCAATGAGCATATCGATCAAGCCATGCAGGCTCTGGTTTACGAGACCGAAAAAATGCTGCCCATGCTGAAAGGTCAGCGGATTCGCGACGCCGGTCTCATCGCGTCGATACAACGATTGAAGCACTACCAAATCGCGGCTTATGGAACGGCCGCGGCGCTCGCCGGACAGCTCAAATTCACAGATGACGAGAAATTGCTGCATCAATTCGTCGAGGACGAAAAGGAAGGCGACGCCATTTTGACTGATCTCGCCGAAAGCGAAGTCAATCCCGACGCGCTGGCAGCGTAATCAGACCGGCCGAACCGAACCACGATTTCGCGGCGCTGAGTTTCTGGGGCAGGTCGCGCCGGAGGGCGCCCCGAAACCGGATGACGCTCTTTTGCTCTGGAGACGCCCGCGCTGCTGCCGAATGCGGCGGCGCGGGGACTGATGTTTGTGCGCTCTTGCAATGAACCCCGGCACATGAGGACGCGTTTTCAAATAAGCAATCATGGACAGACAAAAGGGACCCCGATGAACCGTTCTGAGCCCCTGTTAAGGCCGTGGGCTCAAGCTAGGCCTGATCCCGGCATCGATCAGCCGCCGCCGGAACATTATCTCGGCGCGTTCAACAAGACCTTGGCCGACAAGGGCTTCATCGTCACGACGGTGGACAATCTGATTAGATGGGCGCGCAGCGGATCGCTGATGTGGATGACGTTTGGGCTTGCTTGTTGCGCCATCGAGATGATGCAGATGGCGATGCCGCGTTACGATGCCGAGCGGTTCGGCTTTGCGCCGCGCGCCAGCCCTCGCCAGGCCGATGTGATGATCGTTGCGGGCACGCTCTGCAACAAATGGCGCCCGCTTTGCGGAAGGTCTACGACCAAATGCCGGAGCCACGCTATGTAATCTCAATGGGCTCCTGCGCCAACGGCGGCGGCTATTATCACTATTCATATTCGGTGGTGCGTGGCTGCGACAAGATCATTCCGGTGGACATTTATGTTCCCGGCTGCCCGCCGACTGCCGAAGCATTGCTCTATGGCGTCCTGTTGCTGCAGCAAAAGATTCGCCGCAGCGGCAGTATCGAGCGCTAGTTGCCACTTTGCCGAGCTCATGACCCAGGTCCGATCAAGATGCGGACTTCCATCCTGCGACAATTCACGCCTGGAACTTTGCGCCACCGCCGCCGATGATGGATGGGGGCGCTCACCAAAAGAACGACCGCCGGATCAACGGCGCCGTGAGGAGGACGAATGTTCGGCGATACGGCTGTTGATGCCACGCTCTGGCTCATTCTCGCGGCCATGGCCGCGCTGGTCTATGGGGGCTGCGTTTTTACATCCAAAAAGAAGACGCTAAAGGCGGACGAAACGGCGCCTGAACTAAAGTTTGATCGTGCGGCTTGAGGCTAGGGCCAAGCGAGAGGAGTCAGTTGGCGCAGCGCGCGCTAAGCCGCACGTACGCGACTAAAGAAATCACTGACTTTGGCTTCCAAGTCGCGGGCGCGCGAGGCAAGGCGGGCGGTCAAGTCCGCGATCTCGCCGAACGCAGTGGCGCTTTGCCGTGCTGCTCGTTCAACCGACATGATTTCAGTCGAGACACTGGTGGTATGGCCCGCGGCGGTCTGGATGCTGCCGGCGATATCGCGCGCGGTGTTGCTTTGCTGTTCCACGGCTGTGGCGATGCTGGTTGCAGCGGCGGTGAGTTGCTCGATGATGCGCGCGATCGCGGAGATTTCATCCACGGATTTGCGGGTCGCGTCTTGAATCGCGTTGACCTGCTGGGAGATTTCTTCGGTCGCGCGCGAGGTCTGGTTGGCCAGCGCCTTGACCTCCGAGGCGACCACGGCGAAGCCCTTGCCGGCGCTGCCGGCGCGCGCCGCTTCGATCGTGGCATTGAGCGCCAACAGGTTGGTCTGCGACGCGATCGTGGAAATGATGCTCACCACGGTGCCGATCCGCTCGGCGGCGTCGTTTAAGGAAAAGATGGCCTGCTGTGTGCGCTGGGTATCGCCGACCGCAGTTTTGGCCATGTCCAGCGCGCGCGCCGTCTGTTGTCCGATATGGTGAATCGAGCCGTACAATTCGTCGGTCGCTTCGCTTGTGATCTTAACCCGCTGCGTGGTTTCCGCCGCGGCCGTCGAGGCGACCGTCATTCGATTGACGGCATCAGTGGCGAGCCCGCGCATCGTGGTGCAGGTCGCCGTCAGCGATGCCGAGGCCTCTTTGATCGCTTCCAGCACCTGACCGATAGTGCCGGCAAAATCTGAAATGGCGGCATCGATGGCTTGACGCCGGTTGTCCGCGCTCCGTTCTGCAGCTTCGCGATGCAGCGTCATTGCATTGGCCACATCAAAGGCGATCACTTTCGATACGAGCTTGGCGCCTTCGACGAGCTTCTTGCGCGAGAATTTATGCTGCCGCGAGAGCCCATCAATAACGCCGCGCAGCAAGTAGTTTCCGGCCGTGCTGCGAAAGCGCGCGTCGAAGCCGAGAGCCATCTCCTGCTCGACGGTTTTGCGGCAGGATTCAAAGTAGCGATGGTCAAGGTCACCATTGAGCAGCGCTTCGAAATGCGCCACTTCAAGCTCTTTAATGAGGTGTCTATGCTCGCGGATGACGCTGGCCAGATGCGGCAGTTCCGCAGCGACGTCGAGAATGCCGTCAACTGCCTTGTCGATGTGTGGCGCGATCAGCGGCCAAATCAGTTTGACGGCCCGGCGCGAGCGCGCATCAAGCTCGTAGAGCCGATAGCGGGACTCCACGCCCTGGATGGGCTTGTCTTGCGTCACGGCGAATCCTCAATTCCGCCTATGAGAGGCGCATTTTTTCGCCACGATAGTCCAGATTGGTTGTGCCAATGTTAACGATGAGGAAACCTTTTGCAGCGACCTCATTGGCCACGCCGCGCGGCGCTGGCGAAGCGCCTGGCTTCCTCCGCAGCGCGGAACAGGGCTTTGGCCTTATTGATGCATTCCTGCTGTTCGAACTCGGGGTCGGAATCGGCGACAATGCCGGCGCCGGCCTGCACATACATCGTGCCGTCCTTGATCAGCGCGGTGCGCAAGACGATGCACGAATCCATTTCCTCGCCGGCGGAGAAGTAGCCGACGCAGCCGGCATAAAGCGAACGCTTTTCCTTCTCCAATTCGTCGATGATCTGCATCGCCCGCACTTTGGGCGCGCCGGCCACCGTGCCGGCCGGAAAGCCGGCGGCGAGGGCATCGATCGCGTCGCGATCCTCGCGTAGCCTGCCTTCGACATTGGAGACAATGTGCATCACTTGGCTGTAGCGCTCGACGAAGAACTGATCGGTGACCTTGACCGTGCCTATCTGTGCCACTCTGCCGACATCATTGCGGCCGAGATCGAGCAGCATAAGATGCTCGGCGCGCTCTTTTGGATCGGCGAGCAATTCCGCCTCGAGCGCCTGATCTTCATGCGGGGTCGCGCCGCGCCGCCGCGTGCCGGCAATAGGGCGGATGGTGACGGTGCCGCCGCTGGTTTTGACCAGAATTTCGGGGCTCGACCCGGCAACTGCGAAGGCGCCGAAGTCGAGGTAATAAAGGTAGGGTGACGGATTGACCCGCCGTAGCGCGCGGTAGAGCGCGAATGGCGGCAACGCGAATGGCGCCTCGAAGCGCTGCGACAGCACGACCTGAAAAATGTCGCCGGCGGCAATATAATCCTTGGCGCGAAGCACCATGGACTTGAATTCGTCCGGCGAAGTGTTTGAGCGCGGCTCGACATGAAGCGGACCGGCGTGAAACGCGCTGGCGGACTTGTCGAGCGGCCGGTCGAGCGCGTCGACGACGCCGGTAATCCGATCGATTGCACGGGCGAGCGCCGTCTCGGCGCCGACGCCGGCATGGACCCGCACCGGCGTGATGACGGTAATCGTATCTTCAACGGCATCGAAGGCGATGACGAGGGTAGGGCGGATCAAGACTGCATCCGGAATGCCGATCGGGTCCTTGCCTGGCGGCGGTAGATCCTCCATCAGTCGGACCATGTCGTAACCGAGGTAGCCGAACATACCTGCGGCCATCGGCGGCAAGGATGGCGGCAAAGTGATGCGGCTCTCCGCGATCACCCTGCGTAATGCCGTGAGCGGCGGATCATTAAGCGGCACGAAAGCGACCGCATCGGTCTGCACGGTGCGATTGAGCTCAGCCTGCGCGCCGTTGACGCGGAAGATCAGATCCGGTTCGAGCCCGATGATCGAATAGCGGCCGCGCACCGCGCCACCTTCGACTGATTCCAGAAGGAAACTCATAGGCCGCGCGCCGGCGACCTTCAGAAAAGCGGAGACCGGCGTTTCCAGATCGGCGACCAGTCTCGTCCACACGAATTGCGGCTCGCCCGCCGCATAGCGTGCCGCGAACACGTCCGCGGAGGGCTCGATCTGCATGCTGAGTTCTAATCTGGCCCGCCCGAGCTGTTGCCCGTAGCCTGCGCCAGGACCGAGGTATTGATGCTGGTGCCGAGATCGCTTTCCAGCCGGCCGAGATATTGACCGATCATGTCATCGGTGAGCTGGCGTTGCACGGTTTGCGCAACCGCCTTGCTGTCGGTCGAATTCGGATCGAGTTTCGGCACCTTGATCCCGGTGACGCGGAACACGACCCATTGCGTGGGCGTCTCGCCTTGCGCGCTGCCATAGGCGTCCTTGAGGGTGTGGAAGATGGCTTCCGTCATTCTGGGCGTGATCGGGCCGTTGGTGCTACCGCGTTTGAGGTCGGTGGCGGCCTGAATCTTGAGCTTATTTGCGGCCGCCAGAGCGTCGAATGCATTGCCGTCTTTGAGCTTGGCGAGAAGGTCGTCGGCCTCGCTTTTCAGCCGCTCGGCAATCTGGTCATCGCGCCAGCGCTGCTCGACTTGGGCCTTGACCTCGTCAAGCTTGCGATTGCGCGCGGGTGTGATCGCAGCCACCGAATACCAGATATAGCCGCCGTCGGCGTCGATCGGATCGTTGTCGACGCCGACATCCGACGCATAGGCAGCGTTAAGCACGTCGGCGGCATGCGGGATGTTCATCGCCGGCTTGCCCTGCGGATCGCGGCCCGAGCGATCCACGTCGAAGGTCGTGACCGGAAGCTTGAATTTGGCCGCTGCCTGCTCGAGCGAGTCACCGCCGGCACGATCGTCCTCGATCTTGTCGTGGAGATCTCCCACCTGCTTTTTGGCGCGATCGAGCGCAAGCTCGTTGCGCAGCTGCGGCGTTGCTTCGGCCAGCGTCTCCGTGACCGATGGTGCGATCTTAAGCACGGTGGCGAGGACCACACCGAAGCGCCCCTGGATCGGCGCGCTCACTTCGCCCTCCTTAAGAGCGAAGACGGCATCCGCCTCGGTCGGATCGACAATGCCCGATTTGGCGACCATGCCGAGATCGATATCTTGTTCCTTCAAGCCGCGCTCGGCAGCGATAGCGGCAAAGCTCGTGCCGCTCTTGATGCGAGCGGCGGCGGCTTGCGCCTCTGCCATCGTCGGGAAGGCCATCCGTTGGACGTGCCGGCGCTCCGGGGTCGTGAAGCGCGCCTTTTGCTTTTCGTAGGCGCGCTTGATGTCGTCGTCGGACACTTCCATCCATTTGGCCAGCTCCGTCGGCGTCGCGACGACGACGTCGATCTTGCGATATTCCGGCGCGCGGAACAGAATTTTGCGGTCATCAAAATATTTGCTGAGTTGCTCGTCTGTCGGCTGGGGAATGTCGCCGGCCTGAGCGGGCCCGAGCAGCACATAATCGACGCTGCGCTGTTCATTCTGATATTGATTGATGGCATCGAGCCAAGCTTTCGGCGCATTCATACCGCCGGAGATGCTGTCAATGAGTTGCCGGCGCAGCAGCGCCTGCCGCCGCTCATTGACAAAGCGCTGTTCGGACATGCCGATACTGCGCAAAAACTGCTCGAATTTGACGCGATCGAATTGGCCATTGACGGTCTGCAGCTGGGGACTGCTGGTAATGCTGCGGACGATCTCCGAGTCGGGAATGCCGAGGCCCATTTGGTGGGCGCGCTGATCGATGCCGGCCTGTGCCAGGAGTTCGCCGAGAACCTGCTTGTCGAGGCCAAGCGCGCTCGCCTCCTGCGGCGGCAGCGGCTTGCCCATCTCATGGCTGATCTGATTGAGCCGATCCTGGTAGGTCTGCCGAAACAAATCGATGGGAATCTCGGTATGGCCGATCTTGGCCAGCGTCGAGCGGCCAAAGCCGGTGAAAATGTCGTTGATGCCCCAGAGGCCGAAGACCCCGGCCAGCAGGGCCATCACCGCCGCCATGACAATGCGGCCGAGCCAATTTTCGGAGGCTTTGCGGATACCTCGAAGCATGCGTCCGACGTCGGATGAGGCTTGTGCGTGCCGGCGGGCGGCGAAGGCGGTGCACTATACGGAGCGCCCCCTTGCGCTGCAACCGACCGCGATGTCGCCCCTTTCCCGCCCGCAAGGGCTCTGGTAACGGCTCTCAGCGCATGGCTTTTTTGAGGCCGGCTTGATGCTGTTGGGGCCGATAGAATGACGCGTCGTCCGTTGGTCGCTGGCAATTGGAAGATGAACGGGCTGAGCGCCTCGATCGGCGAACTCGAAAGGATCGTCGCCGGCGCACGGATGCTCGCAAATGTCGACCTGATGGTGTGTCCGCCAGCGACGCTGCTTGCGCGCTTTGCCGGCGCAGCGCGCGGTTCCCACGTGGCGATCGGCGCGCAGGATTGTCACGCGCAGCCGTGCGGCGCCTATACCGGCGATATTGCGGCCGAGATGCTGAAGGATGCCGGCGCTTCAGCCGTCATTGTTGGTCATTCCGAGCGGCGGCAATTGCATGATGAGTCGGACGCGACGGTGCGCGCCAAGGCACTGGCGGCGCGGCGCGCCGGCTTGACCGCGATCGTCTGCGTGGGCGAAACCCGCAACGAGCGCGATGCCGGCCGCGCTCACGAAGTCGTCGGCGCCCAGCTTGAAGGCTCGCTACCAGATGGTGGCCACGATTTTATCATTGCCTATGAGCCGGTTTGGGCGATCGGCACCGGCGTGACCCCGACGCCGGATGACGTCCGTGGCATGCATGGTTTTGTTCGTGCGCGTCTAGCCGCGCGATTTGGCCAAATGGCCGAAGCAATCCGGATTCTCTACGGCGGATCGGTGAAGCCGTCGAATGCCAAAGAACTCTTGACGGTCGAGCAGGTCGATGGCGCGCTCGTCGGTGGCGCAAGCCTCAAGGCCGACGAATTCCTGGCGATTGCGGGCGTATATCGCTAAACCCCTCGTGCGCCATTAATGCTGCGCTGCGGCAGGCGGAGCTTGATGCGCCTGCCCTGTCTGCGGCACGTCATTGGACGCCGTCACAATGTCGGAATTGGCGCTCCGATACACGATGACGCCCGCAGCAAGTGCGGCGCACAACACAGCGGCCGCGAACCAGAAGCCGGTGGCATCGGCCGCGTTGCTGAATTCAAGTTTTCTCGACGGCTCCACCTCGTGACTTTGCTTGGTCATTTCCTTGTCCATCGAGCCCTCCTCTCAAAGGGGCATAGGGACAACGCTACAACCCTCCGCCGCGGCGGCAGCGTAGGCATGCAAGCTTGAAGCTGAGTTAAGACTCTCAGAGCCGCCGCCGTTTCCGGCCATGCCGGGTTTAAGGCTTATCTTCTAACAGATAGGAACCACCGCGAGTTCCGCAAGTGCGCGCCTGTGGACAGTGTGGTCGTGTTCGCGTTGCCGTGATCAGCGGGTTATCCGTGCAGGGTTCAGGGCGGCAATGGGCTGCCATGCTGCGAGCCTTCTTTTCCCGTGGCGGCAGAGGGCGCTATGGTTAAACCAACACAGAAGGACGCACCGCGTATGGACGAGGGCGCGAAAACGGGGAGGTCGCGATGAGCGAGGAGGCGCTTCCACGCCGCAAATTCTTGTTGGGTGCGGGCCTACCAGGGACCGCGGTCGCGACCGGGCTAACGCAGTCCACCGCGGCAGGGGCAGAAACGCCGGATGCGGCGGCGAATGCGCCGCCGCCGCTCCAACCGCAATCGCGCCTCTTTTTTAACTGACCAAAGCGGGACTGAACGTGGTGTCGCTCGAGCGCGGCAGAGGAGAGCGTGCCAACGTGCATCATCGGATTTCATTGGCTCCGTTGTGCGCAAGCGTGGGGCCGGCGAGCGAGCGTCGGTCTTTCACCACGCCAATCATCACGCCGAGCCGCTCGACCTTGGCAATGATTCTGCCGTTAAGCGCGCGATCACAATTCATATGCGTGGGCGCGATGAAGAAATCGGCATGGCGCCAGTCGCGCGTAAATTGCAGTCGGGCATCGGCCGTCTTCTCGAAAGGCAGCCGTTCGCCGCAGACTGCCACCGAGTAATGCTGCAAAGGCCGCTTGCCAAGAGGGTCGCCGCTGCGGTCGAGATATCTTTCCAGATCGCTCACGGCTTCAGGCATGATATTGACCCAATAATCGGTGGCGTAGCGGCGTGAGGCGCCTTCGAGACCACCGACCAACGGATTGAAGAACAGATATTCGTCCGGATGCAGGCGGTAGAGCGTCGTGGCGTTGAAGGTCAGCGCCAAAAGCACCGTTGCCCCGCCTGTAAGCCCGGCGAGCGGATGAAAGGCTTGCAGGCGACGCAGCCCTCCGTCGAGCCCCAGACCCGCCAAGACGGCGATCGGCGGCGCCGTGAACAGAAAGTGCCGCATGCCGGTATCGCCCGGTGCGTTGGCAATCACGTCGCAGAGCAACGGAAACAGGGTCGCGAGCGCCATAAGCACGGCCTCTCTGCGCCATGTATTGGCGGCGGCGTTGCTCGCGGCATGGGGCAATGTCGCAAGCAGGAGACCAAGCCCCGCGCCGATTAGAAGCGGCAGAGTGAGCTTAATGCCGATATAGACCGGCACATACCAGCGCGGGACGTCGGCCATGTAGTACACGTGGCCATCCAAGATCGTGCTGATCGGATAGTGAAAGTGGTCAAATAAATAGACTGCGCGCAGCGGATTGAGCGGCGCCAGGCCGGCCCAAGGCCATGCGGCAATCATGATGACATAGGCGATCAAAAAGGCGGGAACGAGTCTCATGGCGCTGCGCGTTACGAAGGCCGACAAGCGGCGCCAATCGCCACCGCTGATCGGTGCGCAGATGACGACAGCGAAGGCCGCATAACCGAGCGCGAACAGTCCAAGGACCCGTATGCCCAGCGCGCAGCCGCTGAGCACGCCGAACGCCAGCACGAGCGACCAGCGTGGCCGCGGCAATTCGCGGCTCAGTCGAAGCAGGACATACGACGCGCCCATCATCGCCGCGGCAAAGGGGATGTCCTTGGTATGGGCGAACATCGCGCCGTACCAGATGCCGCAAACCGCGAGCGCCGTCGCTGCCAAAAGCCCCGCACGCGAGCCGCCAATCATCCGAGCGGCAGCCCAGGCGGCGCCGATGCCGCCGACTCCGGTCAGGGCCGAAAGCAAGTGGCGGACCTGATAAGGATCAAGCGGAAGAATTTTTTGCAGCCCGATGGCAACAATGTCGAACAAGCCGCCGTAGAGGTAAAGATCCCTGAAATGGAAGAGCGCCTGATCAGTCAGTCCGCTCGCATAGTAGGCGATAATCAGACCGCCGTATTGCTGCTGCACTTCCTCATCGTTGGAGATCGCATAGTCGCGGAAGGTCGTTGCGACGAGAACGAACAGCGTAGTGAATAATGCGGCCGCAGCGAGGTCATAGCAGTCGGCGCGTAATAGCGCGGTCCATCGATGGTCCTGCGAACAGGTTGGTGCTTTGCGAAACAGGGTGGAAGGCAATGCGCGCAGTTTCGCGCCTAACGCGCGTGCGAGCGTCACGACAATTCCCCCAGCAAGAATTCGCGGGCTCAATGGCAGCCTAGCTTAAGATGCAGCCGCGTGGCGCAATCTGTGTCACGGCGCCGCATGCCAGGCGGGCGGCACAATCATCGCACGCAATGGTCGGGTTTTTTTACGGGCAACGCCCAGCGATGTGCCGGGCGGCCTTTCGTCTCAGACTGGCGGAGTCTTTGACGCGAGGCTCGATTTTCAGCCATAGAAATGCCCCGGCGGATCGTGTAGAGACGCCCGCAACTTCCCATATAGAGGGTTGGATATCGGGGTCTTTCCCCGGCTGTTCTTTGCCGTTTGCGCCGCCAACGCGTATCAAACAGGTACTAAATGGTCGTCCTGATTGTCATTCATCTCATGCTGGTCATCGCCCTGATCGGCGTAGTGCTCCTGCAGAAATCTGAGGGCGGCGGCTTTGTCAGCTCGACCAGCGGCTTTTTGACCGGCCGCGGTACCGCCAATGTGCTCACCCGCACGACAGCGCTGCTGGCGGCAGGGTTTTTCCTCACCAGCTTGGCGCTGTCATGGCTCGCAGGGCTCGATCGCAAGCCGGCCTCAATCATCAATACCAGCGCCCCCGGCCAGGAAAGCTCCGGCACCCCAACGGCACCACTTAATCAGGGCAGCGGCGGCCTGTTGAACCAGTTGCAGAAGGGCATCCCAAATGCCCCGTCCGCTCCCGCCGCGCCGGCACCCTCGCCCAGTGGCCCGCAGGTTCCGCAATCGCATTAGGCGCAATTTGCCGCTGCGGTTCGCCCAAATCGTCCGAAATAACCACAGCGCCGGGTTCTGTTTCGGCCTGAGACTATCCATATAATGCCATGGAAATGAAGCGCTTTTCCGAAAACTTGGGCGCCGCTGCGCGGGACGCGGCAGATATTACGGAAAATCGCTCGTCGAATCGAAAAAGTCGCGCTAAGCGTTAGGTCCCATGGCGCGGTATATATTCATCACCGGCGGCGTGGTCTCCTCGCTTGGCAAGGGTTTGGCTTCGGCGGCACTCGGCGCGCTTTTGCAGGCGCGCGGCTATAAGGTGCGGCTGCGCAAGCTCGATCCCTATCTCAATGTCGATCCCGGCACGATGTCGCCATATCAGCACGGCGAGGTCTTCGTCACCGATGACGGGGCCGAGACCGACCTCGATCTCGGTCATTACGAGCGCTTCACCGGGCGGCCGGCGACCCGCCAAGACAATATCACGACCGGCCGCATCTATCAGGAAATCCTCGCAAAAGAGCGGCGCGGCGATTATCTCGGTGCGACCATCCAGGTCATCCCGCACGTTACCAATGCGATTAAGGATTTCATCCGCGACGGCAACGAGGGTTTTGATTTCGTGCTGTGCGAGATCGGCGGTACCGTGGGCGATATCGAGGGCCTGCCGTTTTTCGAGGCGATCCGCCAATTCGGCAATGAGGTGCCGCGCGGGCATGCGATCTACATCCATCTCACCCTGATGCCGTATATTCCGAGCGCGGGCGAGCTTAAGACCAAACCGACACAGCACTCGGTGCGCGAACTGCGCGCCATTGGTATTCAGCCGGACATTCTTCTGTGCCGCACCGATCGGCCCATCCCAGAGAGCGAGCGGCGCAAACTCGCGCTGTTCTGCAATGTGCGCGAAAGCGCGGTGATCGAAGCGCGCGATGCCGACAATATCTATGCGGTGCCGGAGGCCTATCACGCCGCCGGCCTGGACACCGAAGTGCTCGCCGCGTTCGGCATCCAGAATCCGCCGCCGCCGGACCTCGGCACCTGGCGGCTGATCAACGAGCGCATCCGCAATCCTGAAGGCAATGTCACGATCGCCATTGTCGGCAAATATACCGGCATGAAGGACGCCTATAAATCGCTGATTGAAGCGCTGTCCCACGGCGGCGTCGCCAACAAGGTGAGAGTCAAGCTCGACTGGATCGAGAGCGAGGTTTTTGAGAACGAGGATCCGACGCCGTTCCTTGAACATGTCGATGGGATTCTCGTGCCTGGCGGCTTTGGCCAGCGTGGCGCCGAAGGAAAAATTCGCGCCGCGCAGTTCGCGCGGGAACATGACGTGCCTTATTTCGGCATCTGCTTCGGCATGCAGATGGCGGTGATCGAGGCGGCCCGCAATCTGTGCGGCATCGAGGCAGCCAATTCGACCGAATTCGTCGCAACGCCCGAGCCGGTCGTCGGGCTAATGACCGAATGGATGAAGGGCAACGAGTTGCAGAAGCGCGGCATCGGCTCGGATCTCGGCGGCACCATGCGGCTCGGCGCCTATCCCGCGGTGCTGCAGCGCGGCTCGCGGGTTGCGGAAATCTACAATGCGACCGAGATTTCCGAGCGGCATCGCCACCGCTATGAGGTCAACACCGCCTACAAGGATCGCCTGGCGCAGCGCGGCATGCGCTTTTCCGGCATGTCGCCCGACGGGCTATTGCCCGAAATCGTCGAATATGCCGATCATCCCTGGTTCATCGGCGTGCAATTCCATCCGGAGCTGAAATCGCGGCCGTTCGCGCCGCATCCGCTGTTCTCTTCGTTCATCGGGGCGGCCGTGGAGCAGAGCCGGCTGGTGTAACATGTCGTCATTCCGGATTGCCGCACAGCGACAAATCCGTAATCCGTAATCCCAGTGCAGGGGGTACGGACTCCGGGCTGCTCGCTTTTGCTGTAACCCGGAAGACGACGAGGAAGGAACGCGTCCATGATCTACGAACAGCGCATCTACCGTTGCATTCCCGGCAGATTGCCGGCGCTGCTCAGCCGGTTCGAGAACCACACGCTGAAAATCTGGGAGAGGCACGGCATCAAACAGGCCGGCTTCTGGACCGTCCTGGTCGGCGACGGCAATCATGATCTGCATTACATGCTTGCCTGGGACTCGCTTGCCGATCGCGAGGCGAAGTGGAACGCGTTTCAGGCGGATCCCGCCTGGCACAAGGTGCGCGACGACAGTGAAAAGGACGGGCCCATTATCGCCAATATCACAAGCGCTTTCCTGCGGCCGACGGCATTTTCTGCCGTGCAATAGGACCAGTTGACCTCGTCCGGCGCGGCGGTCATGGTCGCCGGGAAGGACGATAATGACTGCAAAGCCAAATCCCATCGTCACGGTCGGCAAGGCGCGTTTCGGCAACGACCTACCGCTCGCTTTGATTGCGGGACCCTGCGCGCTCGAAAGCGGCGCGCACGCTTTCGACATGGCCTCTGCGCTCAAAGAACTCGCCGCAAGGCTCGGCATCGGCTTCGTTTACAAGACTTCGTTCGACAAGGCGAACCGCACCAGCGCCGCGAGCGCGCGCGGCCTTGGTCTCGATCAGGCGCTGTCGATTTTCGCCGAGCTCAGGCAAAAGCTCGGCGTGCCGGTGCTGACCGATGTGCACGAGCCCGGGCAATGCGCACCGGTCGCCGAGGCGGTCGACGTTCTGCAAATTCCGGCATTCCTTTGCCGACAGACTGATTTGTTAGTTGCCGCCGCCAAGACCGGGCGCGCAGTGAATGTCAAAAAAGGTCAGTTCCTTGCGCCGTGGGACATGGGCAATGTTGTTGCCAAGATCACGGGCGCCGGCAATTCCAATGTGCTGGTGACCGAGCGCGGCGTCTCGTTCGGCTATAACACGTTGGTCTCCGACATGCGCGCGCTGCCGGTGCTGGCGAAAATTGGTGCGCCGGTGATCTTTGATGCGACCCATTCGGTACAGCAGCCAGGCGGGCAGGGCACGTCATCGGGCGGCGAGCGCCGGTATGTGCCGGTGCTGGCGCGTGCGGCGGTCGCCGTGGGCGTAGCCGGCATCTTCATCGAGACGCACCAGGATCCGGACAGGGCGCCATCCGACGGACCGAATATGATCCCGCTCAAGGAATTGCCGGCGCTCCTTGAGCGGCTGTTGCAATTCGACGCGCTGGCCAAGATCAAATAATCGATCATTCAGCCGTTCTCTGAGCGGCAACGCACATTTGCTCACAACATCAAGGTTTGTGCCATTCCGCCTCTTCTTCGTATCGTCAGCCTCGTAGTCTTTGCTTCGACGCTGTTTACGCGCGCGGTTGATCCGGTGGTGCCGAAGATAGCCCACGACCTCGGCATTGAAGTCTCTACCGCGGCGCTGCTTTCGACGGCCTTCACTTTCCCTTATGCGTTCATGCAGCCGGTGCTTGGCCTCGTCAGCGATTTTTTCGGCAAGACGCGGCTGATGAATCTGAGCTTGATGATGGTCGTGGTGACCACGCTCGTTTGCGCCTTTGCCGGCAATTTCTCTTTGTTGGTGGCGATGCGCATTCTCGCCGGCATGCTGGCGGGCGGTATCTTTCCGGTCGGCGTCGCCATTGTGGGTGACCTGGTGCCGGTGCAGGAGCGGCAGGTGGCGATCGGCCGTCTTCTTGCGGTCGGGCTCACCGGTAATCTCATCGGCGCAACGATTTCCGGCGTTATCGGCGACTTACTCGGGTGGCGCGGCGTATTTCTCACCATCGGCGCTTTCGGCTTGGTGGTCGCGGTCACGGCTTTCTTTGCCTTTCGCAATCTCGCGCGCGGCAAGCCCAAGCCGTTCAATCTGGCCGCTGCGGCTTCGGGCTACCGGGGAATTTTTGCCGATCCGCGCGCCAAGATCTGTTTCAGTTCCGTGTTCTTCGAAGGCATCACCATCCACGGCATGTTTCCCTACGTTGCGCTCTTGCTGCTTGCGAGCGGCCTGACCCATTCATCCTATGCCGGCATCGTGATTGCCGCGTTTGGGCTCGGCGGGATTCTGTTTTCGCTGTCGCTGCCGCTCTTGGTCGCGCATGTCACCGAACGGCACATGATGCTGGCCGGAGCGGCCTGCGCTTGCGCGGCTTTTGTTCTGATCGCCCTGAATCTGCCCTGGTATGTCTTGACCGCCGTGTTTCTTTTGTTCGGCATCGGCTTCTACATGCTGCATAACTGTATTCAGGTGCATGTTACCGACTTGAGCCAGACGGCACGCGGCACCGCGATGTCAATGCATTCCTGTTCCTTCTTTTTCGGCCAGGCGATCGGTCCGATCTATTACGGCTTTGCCTTCAGTCATTTTGGTTTGAGTGTGCCGCCGCTTCTCGGCGCCGCCGTGATCATCGCCGTGGGCCTTGTCTGCGCGCGGTATCTGCGGCACCGCCGGCAAATGGATTCGCACGCAATGTAATCTGCCGGGGTCGGGCTGCCCTTGCCGAGGACCCATAAAGTGCCCAATATAAGCAGATCGGCCAGGGGTGCCGCGTTTGCGCGCGGCTGAGATCAAACCCGTCGAACCTGTCTGGGTCATTCCAGCGAAGGGAGCCGCGTTGAGCCAAGCGATTTCCAGCCCATCCATTGCTAAACGGCCGCGGGTTGCCATTATCGGCGCGGGCGTCATTGGCCTTGGCATCGCCTGGCGGCTGGCCCGGCGTGCCGATGTGTCGGTGTTCGATCGCGGCAAGGCCGGCGCCGGGGCGAGCCACGCGGCGGCCGGTATGCTGGCGGCGTGCGCGGAAGCCGAGCCGGGGGAAGAGGCTTTGTTGACGCTCAACCGTGACAGTCAGGCGCGCTGGCCCGCCTTCGCCGACGAACTCAAGCACGCGACTGGCGTCGACGTCGAATTGCGCCGCGAAGGCACGCTGGTGCTGGCGCTGACGGCCGACGATCAGGCGGTCCTGGCGCATCGCCTCGACTTTCAGAAAAAGCTTGGCCTGCCGCTCGAATGGCTATCCGCCGCCGCGACGCGGGCGAAAGAGCCGCATCTTGCGGGAAAGATCGCCGGCGCCGTGTTCAGCCCGGAAGATCATCAGGTCGACAACAGGAAGGTCGTCGCGGCCTTGCGCATTGCCGCCGAAAATGCGGGCGCGAAGATTCATGAGCATCAAGCGGTGAGAGAAGTCTCGGTTCAATCCGGCGCCGCCCGCGGTGTCGGTCTTGAAGACGGGACGAGAATCGACGCCGACATTGTGGTGCTCGCCGCCGGCGCCTGGTCGCGCGGCATCGCGGGACTGCCGCCGGATCGACGACCGCCGGTGCGGCCGGTCAAAGGGCAAATGTTCGCGCTGCGCATGGATGCAGCTGCACCGCTGCTCAATCATGTGCTGTGGGCGCCTGGCGCTTATCTTGTGCCGCGGTGCGATGGCCGGCTGATCGTGGGCGCGACGGTCGAGGAAAAGGGCTTTGACGACACGATCACGGCCGGTGCAATGCTGACGCTGCTCGAAGCGGCTTGGCGCGCCATTCCCGCAATTGAAGAATTGCCGATTGACGAAATCTGGGCCGGACACCGGCCGGGCAGCCGCGACGATGCGCCAATTCTGGGCCGCGCGCCTCTGGAAAATCTGTTCTACGCCACGGGCCATCACCGCAACGGCATCCTGCTTGCGCCGGTAACGGCAGACACACTTGCAAAGCTCATTCTCGACGATGTGACCGAGCCGGTGATCCAGCCGTTTGGCCTTGAGCGATTTCTGCCGGCGCGGGCGGCGGAGTAGGGAGCGTACGATGAATCAAAGATCGATCCGCGTGAATGGAGAGACCGAGCCGCTCACCGACGACACGACACTCGAAGGACTGATAGCAGACAAGGCCGGCGACACGGCACGGCGCGGCATCGCGGTCGCACTCAACGGTTCTGTCGTGCCGCGTGCGGCTTGGCCGAACACGCGGCTGCAGGCCGGCGACGATGTCGAAATCGTACGCGCGCGACAGGGTGGGTAGAGGTGAATTTCTTCGAAATGACGCATCCGGGGAGCCAGGAGCTGAATTCCCGCTTTTCGCGGGAATGAGCGGAGCTTAGGGAGACAGACAATGTCCGATCCTCTTATCATTGCCGGCCATGAATTCGGCTCGCGGCTTTTTCTCGGCACGGCCGGCTATCCCAATCGCAAGATCATGCTGGATGCGGTTGCGGCGAGCGGCACGCAGATGGTCACCGCCTCGATCCGTCGCATCAGCCTCGCCGGCGAGGACGAGAGCTTGGTTGATCTCCTGGCCGGGCGCGCAAAATTTCTGCCAAATACCGCGGGCTGCCAGACTGCGAAAGACGCAATCCTCACCGCTGAGCTCGCGCGCGAGGCGCTCGACACCAACTGGATCAAGCTCGAAGTGATCGGCGACCGCGAGCTGCTTTATCCCGATGTCGAAGAGTTGGTGCGCGCCACGGACGAACTGGTCCGCAAAGGCTTTGTTGTGCTGCCCTATTGCACCGAGGACCCTGTGACCTGCCGCAAGCTTGCCGATGCAGGCGCGGCCGCCGTGATGCCGCTCGGCTCGCCGATCGGTTCGGGGCTCGGCATTTCCAATCCACATCTGATCGAGCTCGTTTGCGCGCGTTCGCCGGTGCCGGTGGTGCTCGATGCCGGGATCGGCACCGCCTCCGACGCGACGCTCGCCATGGAGCTCGGCTGTGCTGCGGTGCTGGTCAATACCGCGGTGTCGAAAGCGCAAAATCCGGTGCTGATGGCAAAAAGCATGCGCGCCGCGGTCGAAGCCGGCCGCCTGTCGCGGCTTGCCGGGCGCATCGCCAAGCGCATGTACGCCGAACCGTCCAGCCCGCAGTTCGGGCTGGTGGGCACGTGAGGGACCACCTTACGCCGATATAGCGTGATTCGATTCTCCCAGCATCTCCCGCACCATCGGCATGACTTTGCGGCCGAACAGCTCGATGCAGCGCATGATCTTGTCGTGCGAGAGCGTACCGGCCGAGTATTTGATATCGAAGCGCGATAATCCGAGCGCCCGCACGGTGGCGCAGATGCGCCGCGCCACGGTTTCCGGCGAGCCGACATAGAGGGAGCCATGATCGGCCTCGCGGTCGAATTCGGCACGCGTCATTAGCGGCCAGCCGCGTTCGGCGCCGATGCGGTCGCGCATCCGCTTATAGTCGGGCCACAATTCTTCGCGCGCGATCTCGTCGCTTGCGGCGACATAGCCGTGCGAGTGCACGCCGATTGCTTGCGCCGGCTTGCCGATCTGCGCGTAAGCGCGATGGTAGAGGTCGACATAGGGTGTAAAGCGCCGCGGATCGCCGCCGATGATGGCAAGCATCAACGGCAGATCGTAGCGCACCGCGCGCACCACCGATTCCGGGCTGCCGCCGACACCGATCCAGGTGCGAAGGGTCCCGGTTTCGATCGGCGGAAAGACACGCTGGTTTTTGAGCGGGGCGCGCGTTGTGCCTTGCCAGGTGACGCTTTCATTGCGCAGCAGCGCGGCAAACAGATCGAGTTTTTCCTCGAATAATTTCTCGTAATCCGACAATTCGTAGCCGAACAAGGGAAAGGATTCGATGAAGGAACCGCGGCCGAGCGTCACCTCGGCGCGTCCATTGGAGGCGGCGTTGAGTGTGGAGAAACGCTGAAACACGCGCACCGGATCGTCCGAAGACAACACCGTGACGGCGGAGCCCAGCCAGATACGCTTGGTGCGCGCGGCAATTGCCGCTAGCACGACATCGGGCGTGGATATGGCGAAGTCGGCGCGATGGTGCTCGCCAAGCCCGAAGGCATCGACGCCGACCGCGTCAGCGAGCACGCCTTCCTCGATCACATGGCGGATGACTTGCGCCTGGCTGAGAGCCTGCCCATCCGGCCCGGCCTGAATATCGCCGAACGTATCGAGGCCAAGTTCAATCTGCTGGGTCATTCAAATGAGTCTCGCTGTTATGAGCAGGATCGCGGATGCTCAGGGAAATATGGCGCATTTTCACGTTAGCAAGCAGCATGCTGCCGGGGTCAGATCAATTGCTGCTGCAATTCAACGGCCAGATCCTGCAGCCTGGCAAAGAATCGGCCATGCATCGCCTTAAGCGGCGCGCGTTCGCTGTGAACCCCGATATTCAGTGCGGCAACCGTTCGGCCATCTGATTTCTTCAGTGGAATGGCGATCGAGCGAAAGCCAAGCTCGACCTCCTGGTCGGCGAGCGCATAGCCCGATTTGCGCACATTCAGAATGATCCTTCGCAATTCGGCTTTGTCCGTGACCGTGAATTTGGTGACTTTTCTCGGGCGCAGGCGCGCGAGAAAGCTTTCCAAGGCGCGGTCGTCCAACGCCGCCAGCAGGATACGGCCCAGCGAGGTTGCAAAGGCCGGCAGCCGAAAGCCGATCTGGTCGCTCACCGGAATGATGCGTTTGGGCGAAGCATGCGCAATCATCGTGATGTCTTCGCCATCGAGGACGGCTGCGGAGCAGGATTCACCGACGTCCTCGCTCAAACGCTCGAGCGCCGGCTGCACAATGGCGCTCACCGCATTCGATTGCAGATAGGAACGCGCCAGCGCGAGAACGCGGGGTGTCAGGCGGAACAGTCGATCGTTCATCTCGGCATAGCCGAGCGCGACCAGCGTATGCAAAGTACGGCGGACGGAAGCGCGCGGCAGATCGACCAGCTTGGCGATATCGCTGAGCGTGAGCTGTCGGCGGTCCCCGTTGAAGCTTTCGATCACGCGCAGGCCGCGGGCGAGCGCTTCGAGGAATTCCGATCCCGAGCGCTCGGCCAGGGCGTATTCGGCGGATGATCGCTTCAAGGGCGGCATCATGAAGTCCCGATCTGCGCGCTTGCCAGGGCGCGGTTTGTTTGCTCTAATTTCAACGAACATATGTTCGGTCAGCGAACAAAGCAAGCTTTTGCTGGTTCCGGCCGTTCGGCCGTCGGGGAGGAGTGAGCCATGCTCAGCGCGGAACAGAACGATCGCATCACCCGCATCACACCCGACAGGCCCGCCGGCAAATTATTGCGCCGTTACTGGCAGCCCGCCGCCTTGGTCAATGAACTCGACAATCGGCGCCCGATCAAACCGGTACGGCTGATGGGCGAGGACCTTGTGCTCTATCGCGACGAGAAGGGGCGCTACGGGTTGCTCGGCCGGGCCTGCCCGCATCGCGGCACCGATCTTGCCTACGGGCGTCTCGAGGACGGCGGCTTGCGCTGCGCCTTCCATGGCTGGCTGTTCGACGTCGAAGGCAAATGCCTAGAGACGCCGGCGGAGCCGGAGGGCAGCAAGCTCTGCCGCAATATCCGGCACAAGGCCTATCCCGTGGTTGAGCGCAGTGGCATTTTGTTCGCCTATATGGGCACTGGCGCATTGCCGGAATTCCCGCATTTCGATTGTTTTGTCGCGCCGAGCTCGCACACTTTCGCCTTCAAGGGCTTGATCGATTGCAACTGGCTGCAGTCGCTCGAGGTTGGCATCGATCCGGCGCACACCTCGTTCCTGCATCGTTTTTTCCACGACGAAGATCCGAATCAGGGTTACGGCAAGCTGTTCCGCGACACCTCGATCGATTCGGAAATGCCGATGACCAGGATCATGCGCGAATTTCCGCGCCCGCGCATTGAGGTCGAGCCGACCGATTTCGGCTTGCGCATTCTCACGCTGCGCGAAATCAGCGCACAGAACACCCATGTGCGCGTGACCAACCTGATGTTCCCGAATGCTTTTGTCATTCCGATGAGCCGGGAGATGACGATCACGCAGTGGCACGTGCCGATCGACGACTACAAACATTATTGGTACGCGATCTTCACCAGTTTTGGCGCGCCGGTCGACAAAGATGAGATGCGCCGCCAGCGCCTGGAGCTCTACGAGTTGCCGGACTACCTTCCGCGCAAGAACAAGAGCAACAATTACGGCTATGATCCGCACGAACAGAATCGCGAGACCTATACCGGCATGGGCGCCGACATCAATGTCCACGACCAATGGGCCTGTGAATCCATGGGCGCGATCGCCGACCGCACGCGGGAGCATCTCGGCCAGTCCGACAAGGCGATCGCCGCCTATCGGCGGCTCCTGCGCCACGCGATTGATGCGGTGGAGAAGGGTGACGCGCCGCCGATGATTTTTGATGCAGCTTCGGCAAAAATGATCACGGGGCCCGCCGCCATCGACGGCATCGGGCCGACCGATGATTGGCAAGGCTATTGGCAGAGAACCGATGCCAACAAGCGCAGCGCCGCGAGTTGGGCTGTTCCGCACTAAACGCGTGGCCGTGGCCCGGGCCGTGATTTGGATATCGCCATGTCTTCGCATAAACGCCGGTCGCTCGCCTTGAATTTCGTCGAGCGGCATGGGCTGTGGAGCGAGGAGCAGGCGCGCGCGGCGGCCGGCGTCGACAAAGCGATTGCGCAGAAGAGCCTGGAACTGGTCCGTTTCTCTTTCCCGGACCAGCACGGCATTCTGCGCGGCAAGACCCTGGTGGCGAAGGAAGCTTCACGCGCGTTGCGCAGTGGCGTGACCATGACGAGCACCCTGTTCGCCAAAGACACCTCGCATCGCACCGTCTTTCCGGTGTTTGAGGCCGGGGCCGGCATGGGTCTGCCGGAAATGGGCGGTGCCGGCAATTTTATCATGGTCGCCGATCCGCAAACCTTTCGGGTGCTGCCCTGGGCAGAAAATTGCGGCTGGGTGTTGTGCGACAGCTATTTCCGGAACGGCAAGAAGGTGCCGATCGCGACACGGCAGCTCTATCGCGAGGCGCTGTCAAAACTCGCCAGAGCCGGCTTCGATTATATGGCTGGCCTTGAAGTTGAATTTCATCTCTTCAAGATCGAAGATCATCAACTCGCACCTGAAACGCTCACCTGGCCGGCCGCGCCGCCACGCGTGAGCCATACCACGCACGGCCATCAATACCTCACCGAGGCGCGTTACGACCAGGTCGCGCCCATTCTGGATGCGCTGCGAAAGAGCGTCGAAGCGCTTGGCCTGCCGCTGCAATCGCTCGAGGTCGAGTTCGGGCCGAGCCAGTACGAATTCACTTTTGCGCCGCAGATCGGCCTGGCGGCTGCCGATGCCATGGTGCTGTTCCGCAGCGCGCTCAAGCAAGCGGCACGGCGGCACGGCTATTTGGCGAGCTTCATGTGCCGGCCGCGTCTACCCAATACGCTCGCCAGCGGCTGGCATCTGCACCAATCGCTGATCGATACGGCTTCCAAGGCAAATGCCTTTATCTCTCCGAGCCAGAAGGACGCCTTGTCGCCGCTTGGCCGCAATTTTCTCGGCGGCCTTCTGGCCAATGCCTGTGCCGCCACGGCATTTACGACACCGACGCTCAACGGCTACAAGCGCTATCGCGGCATCAACACCATGGCGCCGGTACAGGCCGTTTGGGCCAAAGACAATCGCGGCGCGATGATCCGCGTCATGGGCGAGCCCGGCGATCCGGCAACCCATTTTGAGAACCGCAGCGGCGAGCCGCTCGCCAATCCGTATCTCTACATGGCGTCGCAGATTTATGCCGGCCTGGACGGGATCGCTCGCGCTCTCGATCCCGGCCCGTGCGCGGGCGCGCCGTATCAAAAATGCGCAGCCGCCGCGCTGCCCGCGGCGCTCGATGATGCCCTTGCCGCGCTGCGGACAAGCAACTGCTTCAGGAGCGGCTTTGGCGACGGCTTTGTCGACTACTACCTCCGCCTGAAAGAGGCAGAGATCGCGCGATGTCGCAAAGCGATGCCTGACACAACCGAGCAGGACACCGTCAGCGAATGGGAGCACCACGAATATTTTGACATGCCGTGACGCGCCGGCCGCGGGCCACGCCCTGGTTTGGCTCATGTGACCAGCCCGGGGCCATGCACTATTTCTCAGATCTGCGCCGCTTGCCTGCATTATAATGCAGGTCCATAATGCAATCGGACGCGGAACTGCCAACGACTGCGACCGGGGAAAATTCAGGCCTTATGCTGGTGAAGCGAGCGCCGCGAGCGCACCAACTCCCGGCAAGACCGTGTGAGTCGAAATGACCGAGCTTGTGCGACAGCATCTGATCGATCCCGCGGTTTGTATCCGCTGCAACACCTGCGAGGTGACTTGTCCGAGCGCAGCGGTGACGCACGATGACAACAATTACGTCGTCGATGCCGACAAATGCAATTTCTGCATGGAATGCGTGTCACCCTGTCCAACCGGCTCGATCAATCACTTTGTCTCGGTCGCAACGCCATTCTCCTTGGAAGATCAGTTTTTGTGGAGCGAGCTTCCGGATACGCTTCCTGCGGCGGAGGAGGCCAACATCCGCGGCGGGGTCGAGGCGATCGACCAGGAAGTCGCCGCACTGCTCGATGAGGCCCATCAAGGTGCGCGCGGCCGCATGCGGGCACCGGCGTCGGCAAGCACGCCGCGCGTCAATCTGTTCGGCCGCAATAATCCAGCTGAAGCGACGGTGACCGGAAATTTCCGGCTCACCAACACCGACGCCAGTGCCGATGTCCGCCATATCATTCTTGATTTCGGCACGACGGCATTCCCGGTGCTGGAGGGCCAGAGCATCGGCATCGTCGTTCCCGGCACGGATTCAGCCGGACGTTCGCATCGCATGCGGCTCTATTCCGTGGCAAGTCCGCGTGACGGTGAGCGGCCGAATACCAACAATCTTGCGCTGACAGTGAAGCGGGTGCTGGAAGAGCGAGCCGACGGGACTGTCTTTCGCGGTGTCGCTTCGAACTATGTTTGCGATCTAAAGCAAGGCGCGAAGGTTCAGGTCGTCGGCCCATTCGGATCGACGTTTCTGATGCCGGATGATCCGCAGGCCGATATTGTGATGATTTGCACCGGCACCGGCTCCGCACCATTCCGCGGTTTTACCGAGCGGCGCCGGCGCGCAATGCCCAACGCAAAGGGCAAGCTTTTTCTGTTTTTTGGCGCACGCAACCCGCAGGAGCTTCCGTACTTCGGTCCCTTGCAGAAGGTGCCGAAGACCTTGCTCGACCAGGAGCTGGTATTTTCGCGCTTGCCCGACAAGCCAAAGGAATATGTTCAGGATCGCATGCGCGCACGCGCAGCCGACCTGGCGTCGCTGCTGCGACGCGAGACCACGCATATCTATGTCTGCGGGCTACGTGGCATGGAAGCAGGCGTCGAAGCCAGCTTCGCCGACATTTGCCGTCAGCATTCGCTGTCGTGGGAGGAGTGCCGCGAGCGCTTGCGCGATGCCGGCCGCTTCCATGTCGAGACGTACTAGCGCCGTTAGCCCAAGCACGACCCTATTCGTCGAGGAAGGCCTGGACCTGATCGATCAATTACATGCGGTTCTTTTCCAGCGCCACCGTATGGGTGCCGTCGTCAATCACAACATAACGCTTTGAGGGCATGTATTGATCAGTTTCGCAAAGACGTCCTGCACCATGTAGAGCGGAGCATTTCGGCGAGGTCTTTGCAGGACCCATTGGGGCGCCTATCACCGGCGGTAAGTGCTTCGTGCCGGCGACACCGGGCAAATGATACGGCAGCATCGCCCAGCGCGCCGTCTCGGTCGCTGTCGCGGTGGCAGCGCGAGACTGAGGACGTCTTTCCTCGTCCGGATATATATTTCCGCTCGCCACGTGGGCGATAACCTTGATGCCGCAGATTCCACTAAGGAAATGCGGATGTATTGATTGAGGTCGAGCATGTAATATAGTGCATATGGCGCGACACGGATATGCGGCGTAAGGGAATGGTAGCTCGTGGTCCCGCGCGATCGCCGCAAACAAGAACGTCAACGTGTCCACGGGGAAGCAGAGGGGATAGTGTCATGACAAACAGGTCTCACGCGTTATCTCGAATGCCGCAGATTATGGGTGCCGTATCGGTCGCTGCGCTCGCGCTGGCTGGCGGACCGGCATTGGCGCAAAACAAGACGGTCAAGATCGGTTTCATCTCGACCTTTACCGGCCCGCCGGCCGCCATCGGCAACGACATGAAGAACTCCTTCGAGCTCGGCCTCGACCATCATGGCCGCAAGCTCGGCGGACTTCCCGTCGAGGTGATTTACGAAGACGATCAGACCAAGCCGGAAGTCGGCGTGCAGAAGACGCAAAAGCTGATTGAATCCGATCACGTCGACTTTGTTGTCGGCTATATCTGGTCGAACGTACTGCTCGCGTCGCTCAAGCCACTGGTCGATTCCAAGACCATGACGGTGGTCACCAATGCCGGCGCTTCGCAGCTCGCCGGCGAATTATGCTCGCCCTATGTGTTCTCGACATCCTGGAACAACGACCAGACACCGGCTGCGGTCGGACTCTACATGAACCAGAAGGGCGTCAAGACTGCCTTCCTGATCGGACCGAATTACGCCGCCGGCAAGGATATGCTGGCGGGTGTGCAGTCGACCTTCAAAGGCCAGATCGTCGGCCAGGAATTGACGCGCTGGCCCGATCAGCTGGATTTCTCGGCTGAATTGTCGAAGGCGCGCGAGACCAAGCCGGATGCGATTTTCGCCTTCTATCCGGGCGGCGCCGGCGTGCAATTCGTTACGCAGTACGCGCAGTCGGGGCTTAAAGGGCAGATCCCGCTCTATACCGCCTTTACCGTCGACGATCTTTCGCTGCCGCGGCTAAAAGATCTCGCAATCGGCATTCCGGGCGCGCAGGAATGGGTGGCCGACTTGCCCAACGACGCCAACAAAAAATTCGTCGCCGATTACAAGGCAAAATATCACGCCTCGCCGTCGTTCTACGGGGCACAGACCTATGATGCAGTCGGCCTGATCGACAGCGCTGTCACGGCGGTCAAGGGCAACCTCGCCGACAAAGAAGGCATGCGCAAGGAAATGGAAAAGGCCGACTTCAAATCCGTGCGCGGTGCGTTCAAATACGGCAACAACCATATCCCGATCCAGAATTTCTATCTGCAGGATGCGGTGAAGAATGCCGATGGCAGCTATTCGCTGCATACGGTGGCCACCATCGTCAAAGACGATCAGGACAAATTCCACGACAAGTGTCCGATGAAATAGACCTGCGGCGTCGCGTCCGGGTCATCATGCCTCGACGGGCGCCGCGCGCCTATTTAGGATGACGCAGCAGCAACATCTGCTGCGTCGCCGCCGCCGATCTTGCACCCGGCCGGGACCGCCGGAGCTTGAGTTTTATGCTCTATCTCATCGAGCAATTTCTCAACGGCATTCAGCTTGGCATGCTGCTGTTTCTGCTTGCCGCCGGATTGACCTTGATCTTCGGCATCATGGATCTGGTCAATCTGGCGCACGGTTCGCTGTATATGATTGGCGCCTATTTCGCCGCGACTTTCGCGGACTGGACCGATAGCTTCGTGCTGGGGACGGTGTTGGCGCTGATTGCGACGCTGATTGTCGGCATGGCGCTGGAAGTGATCGCGATACGGCGTCTTTATGGCCGCGATCATCTCCATCACGTGCTCGGCACGTTCGGTCTGTTGCTTTTCTTCAATGAGCTGGTGCGGTTGATCTGGGGACCTGCGGGCATGACCTTGTCGCTGCCGAGCGAGATGCTCACCGCCGTGCAAGTTCTCCCCGGCCTCTACTATCCCGTGTATCGCCTCGTGATCATCGCGGTGACGCTGGCCGTGGCGGCGCTACTCTATCTGCTGGTGATGCGCACGCGATTGGGCATGCTGATCCGCGCTGGTGCTTCCAATCGCGAAATGGTCGGCGCCCTCGGGATCAACATCAAGCTTCTCTATACGCTGGTTTTCGGTCTTGGCGCGGCGCTTGCAGGCTTCGCCGGCTTGATGCAAGCCCCGATCCTCACCGTGCAGATCGGCATGGGCGAGAACATTCTGATTGCGGCTTTCGTCGTGGTCACCATCGGCGGCATCGGTTCGATCCGCGGCGCTTTTGTCGCTGCGCTGCTTGTCGGCCTTGTCGATACGATCGGCCGCGCCTTCGTTCCCGACCTGCTGCATCGCTATCTGAGCGAGGCCGCAGCGTCCGGCCTTGGCCGCAGCCTGTCGTCGATGCTGGTCTATGTAGTGATGGCGCTGATTCTGGTCGTGCGTCCTGAAGGCTTGTTCCCGGCAGCCTCACGATGAGTCAGCTGTCTGCGAGCCCACGCGGCATTGTATCGGCACCAGGCTGGCTGACGCCACGCCTGACCGTCATTGCCGCGCTTCTACTCATATTTGGATTGGTTCCGGTCTATGCCGCGGTCAGCGGCAACAGCTTTGCGCTGGCGCTGTTCAATCGCATTTTGATTCTGGCGCTGGCGACGCTGAGCTTGAATCTGATCATGGGCTTCGGCGGCATGGTGAGCTTCGGTCATGCCGTCTATCTCGGCATCGGCGGCTATGCCGTGGGCATTCTGGCCAAGGAAGGCATAGGGTCAGGCTTTATCCAATGGCCGGTCGCGATCGCGGCTTCCGCCTTCTACGCACTGATCGTCGGCGCACTGTCGCTGCGCACGCGCGGCGTCTATTTCATCATGATTACGCTCGCTTTTGCGCAGATGATCTATTACGTCGCAATCGGGCTCGACCGCTATGGCGGCGATGATGGCTTGACGATCTATCGCCGCAGTCAGTTCGGCAGTCTCGATCTCAATAACAAGACCCTGTTCTACTATCTGTGCTTCGCAATTCTCTTGGCAGGCATCTATGCCCTGTGGCGGGTCATCAATTCGCGCTTTGGTCTGGTGATCCAGGGCGCCCGTTCCAATGAGCGGCGCATGCGCGCCATCGGTTTTCCGACTTTCCGATACAAGCTGGTCTGCTTCGTCATTGCTGGAGCGCTGTGCGGACTGGCGGGCGCCCTGCTCGCCAATCACACCAATTACATCAGCCCGGCAATGATGAGCTGGCCTCGCTCGGGCGATCTCATCGTCATGGCGGTGCTCGGCGGCATGCGCGCGGTGTTCGGCCCATTGATCGGGGCGACAGTCTTCCTGTTGCTGGAAGAATGGCTGTCGCGCGTCACCGACTATCCAAACTTGATTGTGGGACCGCTCCTGCTTGTGGTGGCGCTTTATGTCCATGGCGGCATCGATGGGTTGTTTGGGAGAGCGCGCCGTGGCTGAAGCGCTGCTTGCGATCGACAATCTGACCAAGCGTTTCGGCGGCGTCGTGGCGTCGGATCGGATTTCACTTTCCTTGACGCGCGGGGAGCTACACGCGATCATTGGTCCTAACGGCGCAGGCAAGACGACGCTGATTGGTCAATTGACCGGCGAGATCGCTCCCGATACCGGCAGCATCCGCTTCGAAGGGCGCGATATTACCGCGCTGGCTGCGCATCGGCGCAGCGCCATCGGGCTCGCGCGCTCCTTTCAGATTACCTCGCTGTTTGTTGATTTTACCGCGCTCGACAATGTGGCGCTTGCGGTGCAGGCGCATGCCGGCCATTCGTTCCGATTCTGGCGCAATGCCCGCGCAGACAGCGCGTTGCGTGAGCCGGCGCGTGCGGCTCTTGCCGGCGTCGGTCTTGCCGAACGGGCCACTGTGCTGGTCGCCGATCTCAGCCATGGCGAGCGCCGGCAGCTCGAAATCGCCATGGCGCTGGCGACGCGGCCGCGCATGCTGCTACTGGACGAACCGATGGCCGGTATGGGGCCAGAGGAGTCGGCGCGGCTTGTCGAAACACTGCGGCGGCTCAAGGGCAGCCTCACCATACTTTTGATCGAGCACGATATGGACGCGGTATTCGCGCTGGCGGACTGCATTAGCGTTCTGGTTTATGGCCGTATCGTTGCATCGGGTGAGCCATCGGCGATCCGCGCTGATCCGGTTGTGCGGCAGGCTTATCTCGGTGAAGGCGAGGGGGCCGCATAGGCTATACAGTCATGGCTGATGCTGCCTTGCTCGAACTTGTGAATATCGAGACTAGCTACGGCCTAAGCCGCGTCTTGTTCGGCGTCTCGCTCACCCTTGCCAAGGGCGAAGTGGTTTCGCTTTTGGGCCGCAACGGCATGGGCAAGACAACGACGGTCCGCTCGATCATGGGGCTGACGCCTGCCGGCGCGGGTTCGATCCGGTTTGAGGGTCGGGAAATCCGCGCGCTTGCGGCTTACCGGGTCGCCAAGCTCGGTATTGGTCTCGTGCCAGAAGGACGTCAGGTTTTTCCAAACCTGACCACGCGTGAAAACCTTGTCGCGACGGCGGCCAATCGCAGCCGCGCCGCGGATCCGTGGACGCTTGAAAAGGTCTGCGCGCTGTTTCCACGACTGGCCGAGCGCGCTGACAGCATGGCGAACTTGCTGTCCGGCGGCGAGCAGCAGATGCTGGCGATCGGCCGCGCCTTGATGACCAATCCGCGCCTGTTGATCTTGGACGAAGCGACCGAAGGTTTGGCGCCGACGATCCGCGACGAGATCTGGCGTTGCCTGCAGAGCCTGCGCGCGAGGGGACAATCCATTCTGGTGATCGACAAGAACATCGAGGCGCTGATGCGCATAGCCGACCGGCACTATATCATCGAGCGCGGTCGGGTCGTATGGAGCGGCACCTCGCCGCAACTGGCGGCGGCGCCGGAAATCCAGCACCGCTATCTCGGTGTTTGAAGGCGCCGGGGTTCGGTGAGCAGACCAAGGCCACCGATCTGGCGCACCATTCTCAAGACGGTCGCGATCCCAGCCTAAAGCGCTTTCCCATTCGATGGAATCAGAAAACGCTCCAGGGCTTCTTGGTTTGCCGCGTTTTCTTACGGAAAACCACCACCCACTTTTCCGAAAAATGCTCTATCAGGTGTCATTCACCGGCGGCGAAAAGCCGATGCCTTACGGCTGGGCTACCGGCAGCGTGCAAGTGACCGCTGCAATTTTCGGCCCGAGTGGATTAAGCGGCGCGAACGGCTAGCCTCGCAGTCCAGCTTGGATCAACTCTCGGCAGCCGCAAGCGTGTGCACCGGCCGTTCGCCGAATTCACAGAAATAGTCGTGTGCAAAACGATGAACGTCCGCGAATCCACATGTTGCGGCTACTTCAGCCACCGTGGTCGGGGCCTGAGATGAACGAAGCAATTCGCGCGCACGGTGGAGGCGCAGCCGATTTGCAAATTGCCGCGGCGTATATCCGCGCAGTCTCTTGAACGCGCGAAAGAGTGAAAATGCGCTTACGCCGGTCACTTGCGCAAGATCTTCGACTGTCAGCGGCGCCCGCCAATTCGCTTCGATATGGTCTTCGGCGAGGCGGACCTTCGATAGCGCAACTTCCGGTATTGGCCGCTGAAACAAGTGGCTGTAATTGTGTTGATTGGCTTGAAGCGACATCACCATGAGCGTCTGTTCGAATTCGGCTAGCAGAATCGGCGGGAGCGGCGAGGCCGACTTGCTGATCTTGTCGACAACAAACAAAACGTGGTCGCGCAGCACCCTGGTCAAGGGCTGGGCGTCACTGCGAATCGGATGAAACTGCAAAGCGCAACGGACCGTAGCGCCGGTCATGGCGGCAAGTTTGCAGGCCAATACGTCCACATCCATCAACACGACCAGGTGCTCGTAGCTCGCATCGACTCGGGTGGAAAAGCTCATCCCCGGCGATATTGCCACCCCCTGGTGTTGGTCAAGCGGATTGGCCGTACCATTGACCGTCGCTTCGCCCGCCCCGCGCAGCGGAAAACTTTGCATCAGAAAGACGCTCGCCGGATAAGCCATGTTCAATGCGACGCCGTATTTGGTGTAGCCGAAAGCGAGGCTTTGGCTCCGATAGAGATTGAGTCTCGCGTCGATGGCTGTGGCGGCGCTCTCGAGCCGCACTTTCGGCTCGGCATAGACGCGGGCCAGCGCCGCACACATCTCATCGACGCTGCGCGCATGAACGAGCGGAAAGCGATCGAGCAGTGGGGCGGTCGGCACTAACGGATGCTCCCGCGTTGCGAGCGCACTCGCATCTGAAATGCAAGCGGGGAATAGCCGCGGTATTTTTTGAATGCGCCGTAAAGGCGCAAACTGCTGGTGCCGGTAACCTCGGCTAGTTCCTCCAGCGGGATCGCGCGCTCGGCATTCGCCTCGATATATTCCTCAGCGTGTCGCACTTCGCGCGGCGCAGCGTCAGCCTCTTCTTGCTCCAACAAGTGGCTGTAATTGTGCCGGTGAGCATAGAGGAATAGTGTCATCAACAACTGCTCGGCTTGCGCAATCCACAAATCCGAAAAAGGCGGAGTGGCTGCGCTGAGCGCGTGGGCCAGAAGCGGTATGTATTCGTGCAGCATCCGCGCTGCGGGCCCGCCTACATCTTGCCCCGGGTCGATACGCAACGGTTCGCCGATCACGGCCCCGGTCATCGCCGCAAGCTTGTCGGTCAAGACCCGTGCATTGATGCGTAGAACGAGATGCTCGTAATCAGCGCTGTAATTGATCCGATGGGGTGTATCGGGGGCAATGACCATGCCGGTCCCAATACTCAGAGTCGTGGATCTGCCCTCCAAAATGGCATCGGCGGTGCCGCGGATCGGGAACAGCTGCGAGAAAAAACCGGAAGCAGGGAAGGCAAAGCCTAGCGGCGCGCCGAATGTGGCGTAGGCAAGCTCGACATTCTGCAGCCGGCAATTGTTGAATGTAGCCTCGATTCTTCTGACCCCCCGCGCCGCCGTCAGGTCGGGGATCAGATCAGGCTTGGCATAGACCCGCGCAACCGCATCACGCACCTCCTCGACATTGCGCGAGCGAATGACCGGAAAATTGTCAAGAGGCTTGGCTGAAGTCACGGTCGTAGCGAATGCAGTTGGCGCCGCTATCGCATATGGCCAATACGCTGAAAGCGCTCAGGATCCAAAATCGTCAACGAACGTTCGCTGATCTTGATGAGCCCGCTGCGGCGAAACTCCGAAAGCACCTTGCTGACGTGGACGGGGGTCAGGCCGGTCGCATCAGCAATGTGATGTTGCCGCAGCGGAAACTCCATCTCCATGGTGCCGCGCTGGGTCATGCCACGCTGAGCGAGCCGTTCGGCGAGATACAGGAGCAAGCGAGCTATCCGCTCATCGGCCGTGCGGCGCCCGAGATCGACGATCAGCTGATCCGCGCGCGCCGTCGCTTGCGCCCATGTCCTGCAGAACGAATCAAGCAAATCTGGCTGCCTGGCGAGAACCGTCCGCACGTCGCTGCGCTTGAAGCCGCGATAATGAACGTCGGTGATAGCTTCGACCATAAAATAGGGTCGCGCATCGAACAACAAGGCGGTCGAGACGGCGTCCCCCGGCAACAAGAAGGACAGGATTTGCCGACTGCCATCCGAGAGCATGACGATCGAGGCAGCCCATCCCCGGCAAATCACCGGAACGACGTCAAGCAGTTCGTGCTGACGGCAAAGAATGCGCCGCGCCGGGACGGTATATTCCGAATATTGCAGCGCTAGCGGCGCCTCGGACAGAGTGCGGCACAAGCTGAGATCATAGGCTGCGCATGCGGCGCACGTCGTGGATGTCCGGGACTGAGGGAATTCGGCAATTGTCGAATGAGGCCGAGCGCTCATTGAGATCCTGGGTACTCCTCGGGCAGATTCGTTGTTTGTTGCTGAGGACGGCGGCCGCGGTCGTTGCCGTGCCCCGAAGGTCGCTGCCTGCCGCCGGCGCCTCCGCGAGCCTGAACGTTACGTCACATTCCACCACGAATCGTCCCTATAGTATCTGCAATTTGTCGCAATGCACCGGATAAACCGGGCGAGAGCTCGCCTGTTCACAGGGACGCCGCGGCGGTAGATCACGGCGGCGGCGCTACTTGCGGTAGTGATCGGGCTGAAACCCGCTCCGCATTTGGGATGTAAGTAGCCTGTTTTTGTTGCGAGAAAATTCCGGCCTCCTGGCGCGCCCGGGAATAGGTGACGGTGGCGCAATCGCAGGTGGGCGCTATTGCACAGATTGGTTCTCCGTTTTCCGCCCTTAACCGATCAGAAATCGTGTCCGGACTAATACTTACACCGCAACAATTTGAAGTGCTGCGGTGTGCGCTGGATCTCATTGAGCGGGCCCGTCGGGCTGCCGCTGGGATGAAGAGGTGGATGCCGCCTACGGAGAACGCCCGGCCAACCGCCATGAGCAATTCCGCACTATCCGCAGCTCAAGCGCGCCAAGGCGCTGCGCAAGCCACGCAAATCCCGCCTAGTGAATGCAGCACGGTCAGTTCGCCCGGAGCCAAGAGCGGCTCCTTGCAGTTCATCAGCTTTGCTATCGGCGCCGATCAATACGGCGTCGATATCATGGCGGTCCGTGAGATCAAGGGTTGGACAGCTATCACGCATCTGCCGCGGCAGCCGGACTATGTCCGCGGCGTGCTCAATCTGCGCGGCGTCATCGTCCCCATTGTGGACCTGCGTTGCCGCTTCGGCCAGGGGCTGACCGAGGCGACGCCGCTGCACATCGTGATCATCGTCCAGATCGGATCGAAGCTGGTGGGACTGCTGGCCGACCGCGTGCTCGATATTGTGTCGCTCGATGCGTCGCAAATCCAGTCGGTGCCGCGTGTGGTGCAGTCCGCACGCCTCGATTTCCTCTCCGGCATCGTGACCGTCGAGGATGCCTTGATCGCACTCATCGACCTGTCCAATCTTCTCTCCGTCAACAATGTGAGCGAGGCGGCGTAGCGCGTCCATCGCTGGCTGGGCATCGTTTCGTGTCGCCCGTGCCGATCAGGATCTTCAACGTTCTGTGCGCCTGCAAAGACTGTAGAGCAATCGCGGCCAAGGCCGGCTCCGGCAGCGAAGCCGATGATGCAGCGCAAAGCTGTCAACAGTTCGGCTCGCAGCGTAGCCGCCGCCGTCGACTGCGAGCGCAGACTGGAAAAAGTTTTAAGATTTGGCGGCGAATGCGCCCAGCTGAACTCGGTGCTTCATCTTCGAGCGCCGCTGAGCACCGGCGGTCGGCGGCGCGCTGTTCTAGATTGATGAAGCAGGCCAACAAGAAGGCTGCTCGGGCAATGATTTCGTGCGCCAAAGGTTTGCGATCGAAGCGCACACAGACGAATCTGCGGCGCATGCGCTGGTCGTCGCGGTTTCGATGCGGCCGCCCCACCGCTGCGGGCGCTGCAGCATAACGGCTGCCGGGCCTGCCTATTAAGCTGAAAAACCACATAAAACTACGGCGCAGCGATTCAGTAAGAATTCGCACTATTAACCAATCCGCAATCGTCTCCGCAGTAGAAATATCCGGCAAATCTTGAGTTTCTGCAGCGCGTCGCCGGGACGGCTCGGGTCTTAAGTCTCGCGCTGATGGTGCGGTGCCGAGAACCGACGTCCAGGGGGGCATAGCGAGGCACTGAGCGTCATGAGCGAAATTGCTGCTTCTGCGAGTTCTCCTCAGCATAGCTCCGTTGATCCCTTGCTGGCGAGCACGTCCGCCACAACTGCGGGACCCGCCCAGCTGATCAGCTTTGCTATCGGCGCCGATCAGTATGGCGTCGACATTATGGCGGTGCGCGAGATCAAGGGATGGACCGCCATCACGCATCTGCCGCGGCAGCCGGACTATGTGCGCGGCGTGCTCAACCTGCGTGGCGTCATCGTCCCCATCATCGATCTGCGGTGCCGGTTTGGACAGGGGATGACCGAGGCGACGCCGCTGCACATCGTGATCATTGTGCAAGTCGCATCAAAGCTCGTCGGGCTGTTGGCCGATCGCGTCCTCGACATCGTGGCGCTCGATGGTCTGCAGATTCAGCCCGTTCCGCGCGTCGTGCAGTCCTCGCGTGTGGAATTCCTGGCCGGTCTCGTAACCGTCGACAGCGCGATGATCGCTTTGATCGATTTGCCGCATTTACTGGCAATGCCGGCAAGTGCGGCTGATGGCGCGCGTCCAACTCATTGAAGCGCCATGCCACCGGCGCCTTGGGATGGGAATGGGAAGTAGGGAGTTTCACGTCAATGCCAAAGTCCCTGTTCGATGCCGGCAATTGGCGCATCGGCGTGAAGGTCTTTGCCGGCTTCGGTTCGGTCATTGTCCTCTTGGCGGCTGTGTCCGGGTTCGCCGTTTACGAGCTCTCGTCGACGGGTGCAAGCGTTACCCGGCTGAACATGGCCTCGGAGGCCTCGCGGCGTATTCTTGAGCTCGATCGGAACATGGAGGTGATGCGGCAACGGGCCCTGCGTTTCAAGACGCTGCACGACAAGACATCGGTCGACGAATTCAACGAGGCCTACAGGGAATCGGCGGCGCTACTGGCGCAGAGCGAGAAGAATGCGCCGACCGAGGAGCGGCGGCGCCTCTACGAAGGGGCCGCCCGGCAGGTCGATGTGGCCAAGCAAAAGTTCGATGACCTGGTCAAAACAGTCGGCATCCTTTTGCAGGCGCAGGATCACTTCGCGCTGGTCGGCAATAAGCTGAACAGTTCGGCGCACAAGGTCTTCGCCGCTGCCGAAATCGCCAACAATCCAGACACGATGCTGGCGGTGCGCGACATCGAGGTCGCGCTCGATATTATGCGCGCCACGGTCTGGCGTTTCATGGCGACGCTCGATGCCAAGGATCAGTCGTCCTTCAAGTCGAATGTGCAAAATCTGCTGGCGACGATCGAGACTTTCGGCCAGCTTGCCGATGAGCGCTCACGCGCCTCGCTGCCTGATCTGCGCGCCTCAGTCGGTGCCTATGACGAGGCGTTCGCGGCCGTCGCCAAAACGCTGTTGGCCGACGAGGATCTTTACAGCAAGCAGATCCGCCCGGCGCTCGCGGAAGTCTACAAGGTAACGAGCGCCGCCAAGGGATCGATCGTCGAAAACCAGCAACTTGCCAAGAAAGCGGCCGACGCTGCGGTGTCGACGGGCGTGATCACAACTGGTGTGACGGCAACCGCAACAATCGTATTGGGCATTGTGCTGGCGTGGTTCATCGGACGGGGCATCGCTAATCCGCTGCGCAAGACGGCGGAAGTGCTGAACGACCTGACCAATGACCGTATCGTCGAGGTACCCTACACCGGACGCGGCGATGAAATTGGCGCCATCGCCAAGGCAACCGAGGTCTTCAAACAGTCAATCGCGCAAAGGGTGGTGAATTTCCGGGTGCGCTGTGCGCTCGATGTGGTCGGTTCCGGCGTCATGCTGGTCGATGACAGCTATAACGTTCTGTACATGAACGGTGCGCTCATTGCGATGATGAAGGAGTGCGAGCCCGAGATTCGCAAAGTGTTTCCGAGCTTCGATGCGGGGAAAATCGTGGGCGCGCCGCTCGATCTCCTTGACAAGGATCCGACACGTCAGCGCGAACTGCTAGACGCGCTCACCGGCGCGCGCGAGTGGCAAGCTGCCGTCGGAACGCTGAAGTTCAACCTTGTGGCCACGCCGGTCATCGATCAGCACGGTCGGCGCACCGGCACTGTGATCGAGTGGCGCAACGTCACCATGGAAAAGGCGGTCGAAACCGAGATTGACTCGGTGGTCAAGGCCGCTGTGGCCGGCGATTTCTCGCGGCGCCTGTCGCTCGAAGGCAAGAAGGAATTCATGCTCAATCTTGCCACTGCGATGAATTCGCTTTTCCAGAACACCGCCGAGGCGCTCGATGATATCGTGGCTATGCTGAGTTCGCTCGCCGAAGGCGATCTCACTGCGCGCATCACCGCCGACTATCAAGGCGCGTTCGGCCGGCTCAAGAACGATGCCAATACTATGGCGGAACGGATCGAGTCGACGATTGCCGAGATCAAAGCTTTGGCGCGCGAAGTGACCAACGCATCAACGGAGATTTCAACAAGCACCATAGACCTGTCGCAGCGGACCGAACAGCAGGCGGCGAGCCTGGAAGAGACATCCGCCTCAATGGAGCAAATTGCGACGACGGTGAAGAAAAATGCCGAGAACGCGCAAGCGGCCAACCTGTCGGCAAGCGGCACGCGCGAGGTGGCCGAGCGGGGCGGCCAGGTGGTCGCCAAGGCCGTCGACGCCATGGCGCGCATCGAAGAATCCTCGCGCAAGATTTCCGACATTATTACCGTGATCGATGAGATCGCCCGGCAGACCAATCTGCTCGCGCTGAACGCCGCGGTCGAGGCGGCGCGCGCTGGTGAGGCCGGCCGCGGCTTTGCCGTCGTGGCATCTGAGGTTCGCAGCCTTGCCCAACGCTCGTCGCAGGCCGCCAAGGGCATCAAAGATCTTATCACGAGCAGCAACAGCCAAGTGAGAGACGGCGTCGATCTTGTCAACAAAGCAGGCGCGGCGCTGACCGAGATCGTCGAGTCGATCAAAAAGGTCGCTGACGTTGTTTCCGGCATTGCCACCGCCAGCGCGGAGCAGGCAGCCGGAATTGCGCAGGTCAACAAAGCGCTCAGCCAAATGGACCAGGTCACCCAACAGAACTCAGCCCTGGTCGAGGAGAATGCCGCGACCGCCAAAACGCTCGAGCAGCAGGCGAGGACGATGGACGAGCGGGTGGCGTTCTTCTGCATCGGCGCTGGCGCTGCGACGCGCGAGGCGCCGGTTGTGCAACAACAGGTGGCTAACGCCTCGGGGAACGCAGCCGCGCGTCAGGTTGCTGGCGCGAAGCCGGTTGCGCCGCAGGCGTCGGCAAAATCGATCGCAGCGAATGTCGTTACGGCACGTCAGGCTGCCAATGGACATGCCAAGGCCGACGCTGCAGCTGTCATAGGGCGAGGTCCAGTTGCGCGCATGCAGGCGGCGATTGCCCAAACAATGAGCGATCCGGATTGGAAAGAGTTCTAGGATGGCAGGCACCCGTAACGGCGCGACGGTCCAGGTCCTTGCCGACCAGCCTAATGTCGCTCGAGAATTTGCCTTTTCGAAAAGTGACTTTCAGACGCTTGCAAGGCTGGCTTATGAATATGCCGGGATCGCGCTGTCCGAGAGCAAGCAGAACCTGATCTATAGTCGGCTGTCGCGCCGGCTGCGCGCGTTGAAGCTTGGCTCATTTCGCGACTATTGCGACTACCTCGCCAGCGAGGCGACCGAGATCGAAAATTTTATTAATTCTCTGTCAACCAATCACACGAAGTTCTTTCGCGAGGTACATCATTTCGAACACCTCCGCGCGCACGTGGCGCTTCCGTTTGCCCAGGCCGTGGCCCGCAAGCCCGGGGGGCGCTTGCGAGTCTGGTCGGCGGGGTGCTCGAGCGGCGAGGAGCCTTATACAATCGCCGTCGTTCTCAAGCGCGAGATACGCGATTTCGAAGCAAATGACGTGAAGATACTGGCGACCGACATCGATACAGACGTTCTGGGGCGGGCCGCCACCGGTGAGTTCGCGGTGGCTTCGATCGACGAAGTGCCGAAGGAATACCGCACCTATTTTTTGGACCGCGTCGGCGCGGACGCAATCGACAAGATAGCCATCAGCGAGGAGGTGAAGTCGCTGATCACGTTTCGGCGCTTAAACCTGATGGAAACCTGGCCGTTTCATGGTCTGTTCGACGCAATCTTCTGCCGCAACGTGATGATCTACTTCGATGGTCCAACCAAAGCGGCGCTGGTCGAGCGCTTCACGCGGCAGCTTAAACCGGGCGGCTTTCTTTACATCGGCCATTCGGAGTCTCTGGTCGGCGCGCATCCCGGACTCGAGCTTATTGGCCGAACCACCTACCGGAGGGTCACATGACCGGGGCGGTGGCTCTGCGGCAATCCGACGAGGTCTGGGACAGCGCGATCGATACGTCGGCCGGCCGGCGATTTTTCGACAGCGCCGCATCTGCCTGGATGGTGAAGGTCTTTCCCGGCGAGTTCTACGTCACCAAGAAGGCGGACGAAGTGGTGCTGACGGTGTTGGGATCATGCGTTGCGGCCTGCATTCGCGATCCCGCGGTCGGCATCGGCGGCATGAATCATTTTATGCTTCCTTCGCACAATTCCGGCGATTGGGGCGGCAGCCTGAAATCGACGCGGTTCGGCAATTTCGCGATGGAGAAGCTCATCAACGAGTTGATCAAGGCGGGTGCCGCCCGAGAGCGCATGGAAATCAAGGTGTTCGGCGGCGCCAATGTGACCGAATCGAGCAATGCCGTCGGTACCGACAATGCGGAATTCGTGCTGCGGTATCTCGAAGCGGAAGGCCTGCGCTGCGCCGCGAAGGATCTCGGCGGCACGCTGCCGCGGCGCATTCACTATTACCCGACCACAGGGCGAGTTGTACGGCGGCTCCTTGGCGTCAACGAGCGCGGTGCGGTCGGGCGTGAGGAAAACGATTACGGGAGGAGGCTGCTCAGACAGCAGCAGCAGCAGCCCGCAGGCGAAATCGAGCTGTTTGGGGATAGCTGATGACACATTGGAGTAGCCCAGTTCGCGTCTTGGTCGTCGACGATTCGCAGGTCATGCGGCAGCTGTTGTCGACGCTGCTTGCCGCCGACCCGGAAATCGAGGTCGTCGGCACCGCCGCCGACCCGCATATCGCGCGCGAGCAGATCAAGGCCCTCAATCCCGACGTCGTTACGCTGGACGTCGAGATGCCGCACATGGACGGCCTGACCTTCCTGAAAAAGATCATGACGCTGCGACCGATGCCGGTTGTAATGGTCTCGACCCTGACGCAAACGGGGGCGGAGATCACGTTCGAAGCGCTGGAGATCGGCGCGGTCGATTTCATCCCGAAGCCTACCAGCGGCGGCCTCGCCCACGGTCTCGAGGATCTCGCTTCCGAGCTACAGCGGAAGGTCAAGGCCGCGGCAAACGTCAAAGTTGGCAGCCGTCTCATTGCCGCTCCCTCCACGCCGCGCCAACCGCGCTTGCGCCCGGCGACCGGCAAGTCCGGAAAGATCGTTTTTGTCGGTGCCTCGACCGGCGGCGTCGAGGCGCTCAAGGCGCTGCTTTTGGGCCTGCCGGCGGATTGCCCGCCAACCCTCATCACCCAACACATGCCGCCTCGCTTCACTGCGGGCTTCGCCGAGCGCCTTAATCGGCAATGCCCAATGACCGTCTGCGAAGCGGCCCACGACCAGCGGATCGAGCCGGGCCACGTTTATATTGCGCCCGGTTCACATCATCTCGAGATTGCCCGTGTCGGCACGCATCACGTGTGCCGTCTGTCTGACGGGCCTCCGGTCAGCGGACACCGCCCGTCCGTCGACGTCCTATTCCGCTCCGCGGCGCAGGTTTGCGGCAAATCGGCGGTTGCTGCGATTTTGACGGGCATGGGCAAGGACGGCGCCGAGGGCATGTTGGAGCTTCGCCGGGCCGGCGCCTTCACGCTGGGGCAGGACGAGGAATCCTCATTGATCTACGGCATGCCGCGCGCCGCCTTCGAGCGCGGCGCAGTCATGCAACAGCATTCGCTTGCGCATTTGGCCGACGCGATTCTGGACGCCTGCGAGGTCGAGGGGTACGGCGAAGCGCGCGCGGGACATGGCATCCATGCCGCCTAACCGACTTTGAGGGATGTATCCGAGAGAACAGGGTGCCGACATGCAGGATCAAGCAGATACAGCACGGTTGAAGCTGCCGACGGTACTCGACCTTGCCGCTGCGGAGCGCTTTCTCGACATGATGTGCCAGCATGTGACGGCGCAGGCGCAGCTGCGTATCGACGCCTCTGAAGTCGAAACGCTGACAGTCCCCTGCATCCAGATCATCTTGGCGGCGATGCAGACCGGCCAGGTCTCGATTGAAAGTCCGTCGCGGGCGTTTGTCAGCGCCTTCGAGGACCTCGGTCTCGACTGTGACGGATTTGTTCATATCGATCCGGAAAGTGCTGCACCCGCCATCAGCCGGAGCAACGCGGACCAGGCGCGGCCTGAATCGCATGCGATCGAACACTTGCCACTCGCCGAAGCTCTCAGTCCGCCGTCTGAAAAAGCGATAGAGCAAGATATGGCCAAGCGCGTCCTCACAATCGATGACTCTAAAACCATTCGCGACATGCTCATGCTGACGCTTGCGGACGCTGGCTTCGAGGTTCTGCAAGCGGTCGACGGTCAGGACGGTCTTCAAGTGCTCGATCGCGAAGAGGTCGACGTCGTCATTACTGATATCAACATGCCGAAGATGGATGGCTACGAGGTGATCCGGCACATGCGCAGCAATGCCGCGCATAAGACAACACCGATTCTGGTGCTCACCACCGAAAGCGAAGTGGAAAAGAAAAATCTTGCGCGCGCTGCAGGGGCGACCGGTTGGATGGTGAAGCCGTTCGATCCGGATCGGCTCATCGCAACGATCAACAAGGTCGCGCCGTAACGGCGATCGAGGAACATTGACCATGTCCAGCCTTGACCAGTTGAAGCAGACATTCTTCGACGAGTGCAGCGAAGCGCTTCAACAAATCGAGCTCGGTCTGCCGGATATCCGCGACGGCGCGGGCTCGGAGGACACGATCAATGCCGTATTTCGGTCGGTTCACTCGGTGAAGGGCGGTGCCGGCATTTTCGGCTTCGAGGATCTCGTCAAGTTCGCGCATGTCTTCGAAACTGTGCTTGACGAGATGCGCAGCGGCAAATTGGCTTCGACGCAAGAAATTGTCGATACACTGCTGCAGGCAAACGACGTGCTGACCGACCTCGTCTCGATGTCGCGATCGGGCGAACCGATTCCGCCCGATTTCGGTTCTGAATGCCGCGCTGCCCTTCAGCAAATCTTGCGCGCCAATTCGGACGGCGAAGAAATCGGTGACGACGATTCCCCGGCGCCCGCCGAATTCGAAGGACTCGACTTCATCCCGGTGCGCGTCGACAACTTCGATGAAGCGCCGCCGGAAAACCTTGAGTCGGAATATAAGATCGTTTTCCGTCCTAAGCCCGATCTGCTGAAGAAGGCCAACGAGCCGCTCTATATTATTCGCGAACTGCGCAAGCTCGGAAAGCTTGATCTCACAGTCGAGACGGATCGGCTGCCGCCGCTTGAGGAGATTGAAGCAGATCGGCCTTATCTCGGTTGGACCGGTACGTTGCGGACCTCGGCAACGCGCCAAGAGATCGACGAAGTGTTTGAGTTTGTCGTGGGCGACTGCGAGCTTGAGATTACACCGGCCGAAGCGGCTTCGGCTTGCGGCAATTTCGGCTCTGTTGCGCCGTCCGATGAGACGACAGCCTTGCCGAGCATGGATGTTGCACCGAGCCTGGTGCCCGGGACGGAGCCGACGCCGACCGTCGTCGAAGCGACAGTGCCGCTCTCGGCCACGCCGGCAGATCGCGCTGCTCCGGCCGCACCGGTTGCCGCACCGAGCAGCATTGAGCCCGCCGAAGCAGTAGCGCCCAGAGGGCAGGCCGCCAAACCCGTTGTCGGCGCAACCACAACCCGCGTCGAGCTCGAGAAAATCGACCGTGTCGTCAACATGGTGGGCGAGCTCGTCATTGCGCAAGCTATGCTGGGTCAAGTCGTGCATGGGCTGCCGGAAGATGTCAGTGCCCGACTGGTCCAGGTCCTTGAGGAAGTCGTCCATCACACCCGCGAGCTCAAAGACAGCGTGATGTCGATGCGCGCGCAGCAAGTAAATGCCGTATTCCAGCGCATGCCGCGGCTGGTGCGTGAACTCGCCATGAAGACCGGCAAGAAAGTGCGGCTGGAAATGACCGGCGAAAACACCGAAGTCGACCGTTCGATCATCGAGCGTCTCGGCGATCCGCTGACCCATATCATCCGCAATTCGATCGACCACGGCATCGAGGCGCCGCAGGATCGCCTGGCGGCGGGTAAAGCGGAGGAAGGAACCATTCGTCTGTCCGCCGAGCATCGCGGCGGCCGCATTGTCATCGAGATCAAGGATGACGGCGCGGGAATCAATTCCGAGCGCGTCCTGCAAAAGGCACGGGATCGCGGCTTGGTGAGCCCAGATGCCGCGCTCACCGAAGACGAGATAAACAACCTCATCTTTCTGCCGGGTTTTTCGACCGCCGAGAAGATTTCCGACATTTCCGGCCGTGGCGTTGGCATGGACGTCGTGCGGCGCAATATTCAAGATGTTGGTGGCCGCATCTCGCTCAAATCAGATCGCGGCCGCGGCATGACGATCCAACTGGCGCTGCCGCTGACGCTTGCGGTCATGGACGGAATGGTCATTCGCGTCGGCACCGAGACTTATGTCATGCCGATGTCGGCCATCGTCGAATGCCTGCGCCCGCCGGCCTCCGACATTCATGCCTTGATCGGCACGCCGGGGATGCTGCGCTTGCGCGGCAATCTCGTGCCACTGGTCCAGCTTTGCGTGCTCCTTGATATCGACTCGTCGGCTTCGGCGTCTGACGAGCGGGTCATCATCATCACCGATGCCGGCGAGGGTGCGCGCTTCGGCATCGTCGTCGACGAGCTCTGCGGCCATCAGCAGGTCGTCGTCAAAAGCATTGAGGAAAGTTACGGCTCGGTTCCCGGCATTGCCGGCGCCACGATTCTCGGCAACGGGCGGGTCGCCTTCATCCTTGATGTTGAGAAATTGTCCGATATTGCCAGCAGCCAAAATGTCCAAACAGGCGTCACCCGGTTCGTCAACGGAGAATCCAGAGCGGCGGTCGCCGTGAACCAGATGGACGCAATGCGATCTCTTCACCAGTGAAGAGTCGACTTTAGGAGCGATGAACAATGCCAGTCGCAGCAGTTCTAAAAGTCCTCGTTGTTGACGATCAAAACAGCGTGCGACAAATGACCCGCATCACACTCGAACAGATCGGGATCCGGCATATTCATGAAGCCGAGAATGGCAAGGAGGCCATGGGTACGGCATCCCTGCAGCCGCTCGACTTGATTATCTCCGACTACAACATGCCGGAAATGGACGGGCTTGCGCTGTTGCGAGCCGTGCGCGGCCATCCCGCCGCGCGAAAGGTGCCGTTCATTCTGCTTACCGGTCGTGGCGATCGCGAACTCGTCGTCAAGGCGGCGCAGGCGGGCGCCAACAACTATCTGATCAAGCCATTCACGGCCGACATTCTGCGGCAGAAGATTGAACAGGTGATGGGAAAATTATCGTGACAAGCGTAATGAGAACAGAGATACCGGCAGGGCAGCTCGTCGACGAAATTTCCACATTCTTGGTCGCCGCCGCCGCAGTGCTGCGCGAAGCGATCATGCGTTACGAAAAGACCACCGCGCGTATCACCGAGCACGTGGCCAACCGGCCGAACGAAGCCAATCGCGATCTCATCGTGACGCTCCAGGAATTCGATCGCCTGCATCAGGAATTTGCGGCGATCGCCGAGGTTCTGACATCGGCGGCGGCAAAACCCAGCGAATCCTGGCGGCGCGCTGAGGGCGGGGTGCATCCCGCCGAGGACGCGATCGCGAACATTTCGATCGCCGACCTTAAGGAGCGCATGATGCGCCGCCTCGGCATTTCAATGATTGACCTGACGATGCTTGTGCCGACCGGCGAAGAAGTCGAGTTCTAGCGGCTTTGTCGGGCGCACGGTCACTTGCCTGATTGTCGCCGCCGACTTTGCACCTTCTTCGGTACATCGCGAGTCGTGCACTAAATCGTCACGTGCTTGACCACGCGTTGCAGGCCCTTGGTCAATTCCGGAACCTGTTCAGGCTTCATGTGGCGATAGGATCCTTGGCGGGCCAGCATCAGCGCATCAATGTGGCATGCGATCGACTCCATGTTGCATTCGCTGTCCGCCTCGAAGGAATCCAAGAGCTCACAGAGCGAGCCGGCAATGAAGGCAAGCAGCTCATAGCCAAGGGGTGCCGCGGTGTCGCGTATTTCGCGGCAGCGGAACGCCGCCGTGTCGATCCAGCCCGGGCCGGCTTTGCCGGTTTCGGCAGACTTGATGAGCTCCCATAATCCCTCCAGCTCGCGTTCGAGCCACTCATCGTAGCCTGGCCTCGCTTCTTCGAGCGCGGCCTCGGCACGTTCGATGGCGCGGTCGCGCGGAATTCCGCCGGCCCGCCGCGCCATTTGCTGAAAGCGCGTGTCCACCGGGAAAATCCGTGCATCCGCACTATCGTCTTGCGTTGCGCCGACTTTCGCGGCGGCCACCTTGCCGCCCGCGACCTTCGGATCGGCCATCGGCCGTTCTCGGCTCCCGGCGCTGCGATTTTTGGCTCTGACCATCAGTCTTGTCCGGTCCGCACCGCGCTGAACAAGCTGTCGATGTCGTCTTGCGCGAGCGCGGGTCCGCTTTCGGCGCCGACATCAAGCTCTTTGTCGCTTTTGCGCCGGCCTACGCCGCCCGGATAGCCTTCGATCTTGAAACGTCGATCCGGACCGAAATAAGTGGCGGTATCGACAAATTTTCGCGGATTGAATGCGATCCAGCTCAGCCGATCGTAGAGGCTCGCCGGCGAAATCGGCTTGGCGATCACCATATTGGCGCCGGCATCGCGGGCGCGCTTGATCGTCGCTTCGCGGGCGTCGCTCGACATGATGAGGATCGGCATGGTCCGGTGTTCGTTGTCGGTCTTGCTGCGAATAGCACGCGTCAGGGACAAGCCGCCATGCGGCGGCAGATGCATGTCGCAGATCATGATGTCGATCTTCTGTCCGGTCAGGGTCTGCAAGACGCCATTGGAGTTGCGGACCTCCAGGATTTTGTTTGCTCCAAACCCCCGCAACATGCCGTGGATCAGCATGGAAATGTATGAACTCGGGTCGGCGATGAGGATCACCAAATCCCGGAGATTCATATTGGGAGGTGTCGCTATCACGCGGCTCACGCGGCCCCATCCCGACGGTTCTTGGATCGCAGTATCAAATTCGGGCAGCTGCCGACCGTGCGAGACCGGATATGCATCAGCCTGCTCGGACAGGCGAAATGTGATCGATCGCGCATCGCCGCCGCTGCTTGCACAAGCTCTCCTTCCCCCCGACCGTGCCGCAGGCAGAACTCCTGGCCCGCCAGTAACTCCGCATCGGCAGCCGTCGAGTTGTCCGGCTCACTCCATCCGATTCGCAATTTTGATCCGATGGGATTCTATCCATGAAATAACAGTAATGTCGAATATTAAAGCGCGGCGTTCACATGTCGAACGGTCGCGCTGATTCGGCCCATCGGCAAAGACGGCAATGAAAAATGGACAGGCTGATCATTGCGGTCGCCTGCGATTCCAGGACGTCCTTTCGAAGTCGAATGCTTCCTTACCGGCGCATTGCCGGCGCATTCTGGAATCTCGATCAATCCGCAGGGGGCTGCCTCAAGAGAGAGGCCTATGCGGCGCTGTTTCTGGTTTGGCCTGGCGCCGGCACTCGGACCCTGCCGACCGAAAAGGCGCTGATCTGGCGGTCGATCACCTCCCGACGGAGTGGATCCAGAATGCGGGCGTAATGGACTCGCGGGAACACCCGGTTCAGGCTGAGGGCATGATGAATGTGGCGCAGGGGCTCGGCCGCGGCCTCGTCACGCAGAGAGAAGTTCGGCAAATTCTTGGGCTCGCCGAACAACAAGTGCCGGCGCTCTGTCCCAAGCCCGGGGTGCCCGACTGTCTTTACCGCATCGCACAAAGACAGAGTGTGCGCAAATGCTTGGAAAACAGCCCGCCTATTCCTTGGGCAATTGCATCGAACATGACAACTGTTATGGTTATGTTGGGGGCAGCGAGCGTTGCCGAGTTTTGCCATGCCGGCACACTCGTGCCAAAAGGGAAGTCCGCGCGCCGCAACGATCGCTCGGCAGGCAAAACGGCCAACGGTATTCGGCGTCGCCACAGATTCTGTTCGGTAATCTCGCCGCAAAAGAGCGGGGACGCGTGGCGTCGAAACAAAGGGGAGGACAATGTTCACGCAAATCACCGATCCACTCGGCAATATTGGGCTGACCTGCATCGTTGCGTTGATCCCGGTCGCCTTCCTTCTCATTTTGCTCGCGGTGTTCCGCGTCTCGGCTTGGCTGGCGGTCCTGCTCGGCTCGATTGTGACCTTCATTCTTGCGGCTTGGGTCTGGAAAATGCCGCTCGACACCGGCGCGCAAGCTTATGTCTACGGCTCGGCAACAGGCGTCTGGAACGTCGATTGGATCACGTTCTGGGGACTGGTGCTGTTTAACACGCTCGGCTTTAGCGGCGTCTTTGAGAACTTCCGTCGCTGGCTGATCTCGCAGGGCACGCTCGACGTGCGCGTCCAGACCATGCTGTTCGCCTGGGCGTTCGGCGCGCTGCTCGAGGGCCTGGTCGGCTTTGGCTATCCCTGGGCGGTAGTGGCTCCGATCTTGATCTCGCTCGGTTTGGCCGATCTCGACGCAATCCGTGTCGCGGCGATCGCCAATAACGCTCCGGTATCCTATGGCGCGCTCGGCGCGCCTATTATTGCGCTGGCTGCCGTGACCGGTTATCCGCTGCTGGCGCTGTCCGGCTCAGTTGGCACGGTCGTTGCGGTTCTCGCGCTGTTGCCGCCATGGGTGCTGATCTATCTCGTCTCCGGCAAAGCGGGGTTCAAGGACGGTTGGCCACTCGCCATTGTTGGCTCATTGGGCTACATCTTGGGTCAATGGCCGACTTCGGTTTATTTCGGCCCCTATCTGCCCGACGTGATCGGTTCAATTGTTTGCTTCGTGGCCTTGTTGATCCTGCTCAAGGTCTGGAGGCCGTCACGCATCCTCGGCTACGGTGGTACGCCGGTCGATGCCGCGAAGATGGCCGAACAGTCGCGCGAGCATGGGCTCACCACCAATGAGCTTTTGCTGGCGTGGATGCCGTTCGCGGTACTGGTCATTGTCGTCGGACTATGGACCGGCCCGTGGTCGAGCCTGCCGGCGATCGGCTGGTATTTCGTCCAGGTTCAAGCGCTCGCACCGGAAACCAAGGCTACGATTTCCGCGGCGTTCAAATTCGCGCCGTGGGTCGGCGGCAGCGCGATCCTGGCCTCCTGGCTGATTGTTGCCGCGCTGCTTGCGCTGGCCGGCAAGCTTAAGGCGAGCGATATTGGCAATATCTTCGCCAAAACGTTCCAGCAGATGTGGGGAGCGCTGTTGGTCGGCGTGTTCATCTTCGGGCTTGCCTATGTGTTCAATTATTCCGGCATGGCCGCTTCGCTCGCCAAGGGCTTCTCCTATCTCGGGCCTTGGTTTGTTGTCGTGGCGCCAATTCTCGGCTTTATCGGCGTAGCTTTGTCGGGCTCGAACACCTCGACCAATGCCATGTTCGGTAAATTCCAGGCGCTTGTCGGGGTCCAACTCGGCATGCCGACGCTGCTGCTCCCGACCCTAAACTCGGTCGGCGCCGAGATCGGCAAGCCAGTGGCGCCGCAGACGGCAAGTGTGGGCGTCTCGACCAGCAAGTTTGTCCGGAACGAAGGCGAGGTCATCCGCCATAATTTCGGTTGGACGCTTGCCCTGCTTGTCTATCTGATCGTCATCGGCGTTGGCTTCTACCTTGTCAACCCAGGCATATTGAGCTTGCACTAGCGACACCGCGCGCGGGTCGTTCGCTTCGGCGACCCGCGCGTTCTCTTGGGCCGAAACGCGGCCAACGCGCAACCCGACGGACCGTAGCCTCGATTTGGTCTCCGTGACCTGCCGACGCCCGCCTGGAGCGCTTTCCGATTCGATGGAATCGGAAAACGCTCCAGAGGTTTTTGTTCTGGCGCGTTTTCTTACGGAAATCCGGTACCCGCTTTTCCGGAAAATGCTCTAGTCACCGGCCTGCACCATCACGCCGCGCAGCTCTTCCATAAGCCGGAGCAGCGCCTCACGCGAGCACGGCGCCGTCAGCGCTGAGTGCCAAATCCGATCGGTTGCTTGGCCGCAAACGGGTGCAACGAAATGCACGAATTTCCGGCGGATATCGGCAGCCGAAAGCGGGCGGGCGGGGTCGCCGGGCACATTTTGAACCTCTCGCGAATGCTCGCCCGACCGCGTCGTCACAACGATGCGCGCCGGCCAGACGGCCGGGTAATGACGAAGCAGTTTTTCGTCGCCCGCGACTTTGATTTTCATCATGAATGATTCAAGCAGCGGCAGAGGAGTCGGCGCCGCCGGATCGAGAGTGGCCATCTGCGCGGGCTGCAACGCCGCCAGAGCAAGCTGATAGGGCAGGCTGGTCAGAAATGATGCGCGGTCGCCCAGTTTAACGCCATGATCAATCATTTTCAGATGCGGCGGCGGCACATGGGCCGTCACATCCCAAATATCATCCGCCGTGATGCCGGTGGCCAGAACCTCGCGCAAAGCCTGCGTGGCAGCCATGGTCTGCCGCGCCGCGCACCATGGCTTCAAAGACACTCCCTCAAATACAGGCAGATTCGGTTCGGCCAGTGCCGCAACGTCTGGTTCGATGCCATAGACCTCGGCGAACAAATGCGACCGCAGGATTTCGACGTCGGCGGTGAAGCCTGCTTGCGCGGCGCGCGCCGCTGTCAGGCCATTGCGCGCAGCATTGCCGACCGAGAACCAGCGCGCGGTCGTCGCGGCATGATGTTGGCCAACCGAAGGCGAGGCGAAGCTCAGCGACAGCGCCAGTGCGTGGGCCGTCTGCTTCAGATCAAGCCGCAGCAGTCGCGCTGCGACCGCAGCTGTCGCAAAGCCCGCGCCAAAATAGGTCGGCCAGATGCCGCGATAGAGTACATCCGGGCCCTTGATTGCGAGGCCAAGCCGGATCACCGCTTCATAGCCCGCCAGCATTGCCGCGATGACATCGCCGATCTCGGCCTGCGGCAGTGCTGCCGCCAACGTCAATGCCGCCGGAACTGCAATCGCACCGGGCGTGGTCATCGATTGCAAATGGATATCGTCAATCTCGCTCAGCCGCACCAGCGCAACATGGGTTGCTATATCAATATCGAGGCTTGGCGCAGCGCTCCGGTCCGCTATCTGCGAATGTTTGCGGAAAGCGATCAGTGCCTTGCCTTCCGAGGTCTTACTTGCCGCAATCCAGGCGCCGATCGCGTCGGCGACATGATGTGCGAGCTTTTCGAGCACCGGCGCGTCCGCGCCAGTGCGCTGTTGCACAATTTCGGCAAGCGCGTCGATGCCGTTCATGGCTATGTCATATGCGTTTTAGAACTCGTCGGCGCCGCTGGCGTCGCCGAGATCGGTATCCTCGAACAGCTGATCGAGCGGCATCATCTTGCTGATCAGGCCTTGCTCATGACAATAGCGTTGCACCGTCTGCAGATTCTTGCGATTGGCGGGCTTTAGCCCATATGACCACGGATCTTTGCCCAGCGTGCCTTCCTGCTCTTCGACCGCAGTGCGCACGAAAGCAAGCGGAACCATACGCGGATCGGCGAGCCGCCGATAGGCGAGTTGCTTCGACTGTTCGAAAGCCTTGACCAGATTGGCGGCCACCCACGGATATCTTTCCACGATCTCGCACTTGATTGTGGTGACATGCATGATCGGAAAAATACCAGTTCTCCGGAAATAGGCGAGCTCGACGTCTTTATGATTTGGGAACAGGCGGCCGATACGCTCGTCGCCTTCGACAAAGGGCCGCGGCAAAGTCGGAGAGATCATCGCGGGAATGTCGCCGTCGGCAAGCATATTGCTCAGCGGCTTATCAGTCCTTTTCATTTCGATGCGCAGGCCCGGCGGCGGCTCGAATGAAATGTCGTCGCTGCGATCGACCAGCCAAGTGATCGAGCGATGCTCGAGGCCGTAATGCTCTTCGAGAATGCCGCGAATCCAAACGCTGGCGGCCGGCTGAAAATTGGTGCCGCCGACCACTTTGCCATTGAGATCTTTCGGCGCTTTGATACCGGCCGCCGTGTTGACGAAGACAAAGCCGTGCCGGAAGCGCCGGTGTAGAAACACCGGAATGGCGCTGAGCGGCTCGCCCTGATCGCGGATCATGAAGTAAGCGCCGACATTTTCTTCACAAACGTCGAATTCGCGCTTGCGCCCCATACGCCAATGACGCTCGCGCGGGCCCATCTCGGACGGGAAAATCAAGTCGAGGCCGTCGGCCTTAACAGCGCCCTCTTTGAGCGGGCGCACAATGTCGTAGTCGCCGCAGGCCACCGTCAACCTGAGTTTACTCATTGCTTTCCTTGCTATGCTCGCCAGCGCCCGTAATGCAGTTCGGCGCGGCGGACGATTTCGTTCAGCACGACGGCGATTACCGCGAGCATCGCGACCAGACCAATCAGCCTCGTCGGTTCGAGATTTTGGGTAAAAAGGCTGGTGAAAAAACCGATGCCTGCGGTCGAGACGTAAAGCTCGGCGAGCAGAACGCCGAGCAGCACGCCGGTCATGCCGAGCCGCAGCCCGGTGAAGAACGAGGGCACCGCATGCGGGAAGATCACATGGTACAGGATCTGGGCGCGGCTGGCGCCCATCGAGCGGGCGCTGGTGCGCAGGACGGGATTGATCTTCTGCACGCCGGCCGCCACGGAGATCATGATCGGGAACATCCCGTGACTGACGCCAAATGCAATTTTTGATGCGGCGCCGATGCCAAACAGCAGCACGAAGATCGGCAGGATCGTGACCTGCGGCAGGCCATAGAGCAAGAGAATGATCGGCATGAAACTGCGATGCGCGAAACGGCTCAGGCCGACGGCCAGACCAATGCCGGCGCCAATGACGGCAGCCAGCGCAAAGCCGATGGCAATCTCATAAAGCGCAAGCCCCAGCGCTTTCGGTACGCCCGGCGTGGCGAACAGAGTGCCGAGCGACATCAACACTACGGATGGAGGGCTGATGAAATCACTATCTAGTAGAAAGCGCGCCGCAAATTCCCAGATTAGCAAGAGAAGCGCGATGACGAGGCCGCGCATGGCGCCGGGATGCCGCAAGAACCAGCGCTTAAGCGGCGCTTCAGTACGCACGATCGCCGTTCGAGCATGGGGATGCGTCACTGCCATCGCGCGTAGGCCTCGATCATTGTGAGCGCGACATTGAGCACCGCAACAATTGCCACGACGAAAACGATGTAGGCAAACATCCGCGCCATCTCCATGTTTTCGGCGAGATTGACAATGCGATGGCCGAGACCGGCAAGCGCCGCAATGGTCTCGCTGCCGATCACGGACAAAAGCGCGACCGTAAAGCCCATGCGCAAGCCAGCGAGCACAATCGGCAGCGCCGCGGGCAGCAGCACATGCCAGAACATCTGCATATCGCTCGCGCCCATTGAGCGCGCGGCAGAGGTCAACGTGCGATCGACGCTGCCGAAGCCGGAAATGGTGTTCAGCACAATCGGAAAGAAGCCGATGGTCGCACCGAGCGCGATTTTCGACGGCGGCCCGAGTCCCCAGATCATCACGTAGAGCGGTAGAAACAGTATGATCGGTATCGCATAGATGGCCGAAAAGAGCGGCTCGAAAACCTTGATCAGGTAGCGTGAACGGCTGATGGAATACCCCACCGTTACGCCAAGCGCCACTGCGATAGTGAAAGCGGAGGCGAATTCAGTCAGCGTGATTCGAAGATCGCCGACGAATTCACCGGAGCGGACGACATCGATCAGTTGCTGCCAAACATTGAGCGGGTTCGGCAGTAGAATGGTGCTGATATGCCAGACATTCGTCGCTACAAACCATACAAGAAGCAAGCCAAGCAAAAAGAAGGCCTGAACGCCGCGGCTGGCAATCCTGATCGCCAAGGGCTCGCGGCTATTCACGCGACACCCTCGTTCTTTTCGGCAGTGTCGTCGTAGCGCCGCCGCAATGGCGCGGTCTCTGCGATCGATTTGCGGATCTCATCGTGCAACAGCCCGTAGAGTTGATCGCGCAGCGCGTGGAATTTGAGTGCGGTCATGAAAGAGGGCTTGCGCGGATGCGGCTCATCGACTGCAATGATCTGCTTGATCGTGCCGGGCCGCGCCGAAAACACGGCGACGCGATCGGCCAGAAAGACGGCTTCACCGAGGCTGTGCGTGACAAAGACGATGGTCTTGTGCGAGCGCGAAAGCAGCACCGACAGATCTTCGCCAAGCACCATGCGCGTCTGCTCGTCGAGCGCACCAAACGGCTCGTCCATCAGCAAGATGTCAGTTTCGAGACTTAATGCGCGAGCCAGCGCCGCGCGTTGGCGCATTCCACCAGAGAGTTGCCCGGGAAAATGTTGAGCAAAGGCCTCGAGCCCGACCGCTTCCAGCGCGCGGCGCGCGCGGTCGCGGCGTTTCGCCTTGGGCACGCCCTGAAACTTCATCCCCAGCACGATATTTTCCAGCACGGTATTCCAGGGAAATAATGCGCTCTCCTGGAACACATAGGCAATGTCGTGCGGCATGGGTCCACGCACGGGTTTGCCGCTTACGGTAACACTGCCGGTGGTCGGCTTGGTCAGGCCACCGATGACGCTGAGCAAAGTCGACTTGCCGCAGCCCGACGGCCCGATCAGGCAATGCAGTTCGCCGCGCGCGATGTCGAGCGAAGTATCCTTAAGCGCCTGCACATGCCGCGCTTGGCCGATCTCGCCGAACTGATGCGAGACGTCGCAGATCCGGATGGCGGCTTCGGCAGCGGTCATGATCGAGCGGAGCAAGGATACCTATCGGGGCAGAAATTGTTCGGTGTACAGCGTCTTAAGATCCGGCTCGGCCGGCAACGTGCCAAGTTCGACCCATGATTTCGCCAGTACGTCTAAGGCCGCTTGTGAGAATTTACCGTTATCGGAAAACATCGGCATCAGCTCGTCATAAGTGCGGCCGGTGATGCCCGCATCCTTGCCCATAACGGGCGCAGCGATCTTCACCGTTTCATCCTTGTGCGAGCGCATGAAGGCGATTGTCTCAAACCAGCCCTTGACGAAGTTGCGCAGATCGGCCGGCCGATTGGCGATGGCTTTGTTGGTCGCATAGATGACGTGGATGATGAAATCCTTGATGTCGGTGAAGCGCACCAGAATGCGGCCTTCGCCTTTCTTCTCCAGGTCAAAGGCATTGCCGATATCCATGATGGCACCGTCGATATCGCCGCGTTTGAGCGCCGCAATCTGGCCTGGCATGGCACCCATCGGCTCAATCTCGATGCCCCGCGGGCCCCAGCCCTGACGGCGTGCAGTCTGACCGACCAACCACGCGGTCAGCGACCCTGCGGTAGAGACGCTGACTCTTCTACCCTTCAGATCGTCGACCGTCTTCGGCCCGTCAGGCCGCACCACGATGGCGAGCAGAAGCGGCGGCCCTGCCATCGCCGCGATCGCCTTGACCGGAGAGCCTTTGACGATAAAGGCCATGCCAGGACCGGAGCCGAGCGCGACGTCGATACCGTCGGCCGCCATGGCCTGCTGCAGCTTGGCATCGCCGGCGAAGGCGGTCGGCCGCACGTCAAGCGCGTTTTTTGTGAAAATGCCTTCCTCAATGCCGATATCGAGCGGCACGAAGGAGAATGCCTCCGGCACTGCCTTGCCGACCCGGAGCGGTTCGCCAGCCTTGGCGTGGCCGCCAAGCATAAGGACGGCGGCAAAAACTGCGCCCACTATCTGGCGCACGAGGCAAACAGCTGTGATGGCTTTGTACATGGCTGGCTGTTGTCCTCCCGCGCCTCGCCATTTGGGCAGGAATGCCTCGGTGAGAAGTTTGCTCATATTAGGCACCTGCGGCAACGCGTTCATCTCAACAAAAGATCGGGCCAGAATCGCCAAAGCTGCGCAATCAAAATGCTCGTCATCTGTGAACATCGGCATCAGCTCACCGTAGATTTTCCGAAAACGAAAGCCACCGAACGGCACCGCTAAAATTGACTTGAGCCACTGTACACCTTTCCTCCGCGGGTCGCATTCTTATGCGCCCCTGCTGCTGCGCGCTTGCGGCGGCGCGCGAACAGACTTTGCGCGCATCTGCCTGCGCAACGCTTCCGTTGCCGCAGCGTCAAGCGTCAGGTCATCGCTCAGCACCACGCCATACAGTTCGCGAGCGGCTTTGCGCGAGACGAATTCCTCGCGCACGTCATTGATCACCAGTGCCGGATCGCGCTCCCACGGATCACCCCAACCGCCGCCACCCCCGGTGCGTACGATTGCGGAGGCGCCGACCGGGACCGGCAGCCGCGCGCCGCCGAGCGGCCTGAACTCATTTTCCTGGGGCAGCCGCAACAGGTAGCCGCCGGGCTCGCCTGGCATGCCGCCCCACAGCCCCCAAGGCGGGCACAAAGCGCGCCGAGTCTGCTCGAAATTCCAATGGCCTTCGACCAGGTTGCGCACGCGCATGTCGATACCCAAGCCGCCCCGATACTTGCCGGCGCCGCACGAATCCTGGCGCAGCGCGCGGCTCTCGACCAGGACCGGACACTTGAGCTCGATGCCCTCGATCGAGCCGTTGCGGACGTCGCCCTGACAGACAGAGACCGTACCGGATTCGCCATCCTCTGTCGGCCGTCCGCCCCAGCCCCCGCCTTCCAGACTCTGCACGACAAAGCGCCGTCCGGTTTTCGGATGCAGACCAAAAAACACGACCGCGCCGCCGAGCAGCCCATGATGCCCTGCAGGCACGCGCTCGGGCATCGCCTTGGCAAGCGCGGCGACAATGCAGTCAACGACTGTCGGCACAATTGCGCTCCAGCCCGCCATCGGTGCGGGGAAGCGCGCCATCATGATATTGCCCTCCGGAATAATGACCTTGAGCGCGCGAAAGGATCCTTCGTTGACCGGCTCGAGCGGCCCGGTGAGCGCCTTGTAAGCGACCCGCGCGCCGGCGAGGGTGCGCGAATTGATCGCGGCTTTGCGCTCGGCGGAGCAGCCTGAAAGGTCGATGGTCATCGACGAGCCCTGGATTGTGATCTTGACGTGAATTGGCACGGGCTCACCCTTGCGCACGCCGTCGTCGTCGATTGAGGCAGAGGCCTCGTAGACTCCGTCCGGAAGCTGCGCCACAACATTGCGGCATTTGCGTTCGGTTTCGTCGAAAATGCGATCGATCGCGGCCAGAATCGTGTCCTGTCCGTATTTTTCGAACAGCTCGTCCATGCGGCGCGCGGCGAGACGGCACGCCGCCATCTGCGATTTCATGTCGCCGAGCGACGATTCCGGGAAACGGATGTTGTCCTTGAGCACGCGGTAGAGCGTCTCGTCGAGCTCGCCCTTGCGATAGATTTTTAGCTGATCGAGCTGCAAGCCTTCAAGCCACGGATCTGCAACCTGAGGGCCCGCTCCGAAGCCGGTGGAAGTGCCGCCAATGTCGATCCAATGCGCGCGCACCATAGCGAACATCAAGAGCCTGCCGCGGTAAAAATACGGCATGTAAATGACGACGTTGTTGAGATGCTGTCCCGCCACCGCCTGATGGTTGGTGATGATCACATCACCGGGCGCAAAGCCGTTTTCGCCGTAACGCTTCATGCCGTCGATGATGACAACGCCGAGATCGGCGACAAAGTGGGAAACGCCGCCCACGTTTTGCGAGATCAGCTGACCCTTAGGATCGACGAGTGCCGTACAAAAATCGCGCACCTCGTAGATCATCATGTTGTACGACGTGCGCTGCAGGTCCGCTGCCATCTCATTGGCGATTGCGGGGAGCGCATTGCGGATCACTTCCAGCGTCACCGGATCGAGCCTGACGCCGTGTCGACCCGACGATTGGCGCGAGGCTTCGCCCCGAACCCCCTTTGCTGATTTCGAGTTTTTGATCGCAGCTTTGCTCATCGGCTTTCACCCACGGCAATGATCAATTCGCCCGACGGCGCAACGCGGCAGCGGTCACCAGCGTAAAGCACGGTCGTGGTGCCATGCTCCACGATCAGGGCCGGTCCGGCAATACGACGGCCAGCCGCGAGCGCCTCACGCGCATAGATCGGGCAAGAAAGCGGCTTGTCGGCATTGCCGAGATAGACCGGCCGGCTGTGCGCTGAAGGGTGTCGGTAGGAGCGCTTCTTTGGGAATGTCAGCTTCGGTCGCTTGCCGATGACGGCGAGCCGGATATTGAGCATCTCCACCGGCTCGTCCGGCGAGTGGTGGGCGTAACGCTGTTCGTAGAGCCTGTCGAAAGCGGTGCGGATGGCCCGGTGGTCGCCGTTCTTCAGCTGCGCCATTGTAACCGGTACCGCCAAAGTGAATTCCTGGCCGGTATAGCGCAGATCAAGATGCACCTGCTGAATCGCATCTTTGCTGTGGCGCAGCCCGGCCTGCGCCCGTGCGACCATTTCTTCATGGACTTCTATGAGCTTGCCGAAATCGGCGCTGGCCAGGTCGGAGTAAAAGGTGCGGATGAAATCGTGCCGCTCGTCGGCGAGCAGCATGCCGAGCGCCGAGAAGTGCGATGGGAACAGCGGCACGACAACGGTCGGGATATGCAATTCGCGCGCGATGGCGAGCACGTGCAGCGGGCCGGCGCCGCCCGAGGCAAAGATCACGAAATCGCGCGGATCGTAGCCTTTCTCTACTGATACCTCGCGCACGCAAAGCGACATCTTGTTCACAGCGATGTCGATGATCGCCTGCGCCGCTTGTGTCGCGGTCATCTTGAGCGGTTTGGCAATCGCTTCCTCGATGCCACGCCGCGCGCCGTCGGCGTCGAGCTGCATCGTGCCGCCCAGGAAATTGTTAGGATCGAGCCGGCCGAGCACGACATTGGCATCGGTGATGGTCGGCTCGGTGCCGCCGCCGCGGTAGCAGATCGGGCCAGGATCGGCGCCGGCACTCTGCGGGCCGACCTTGAGCGCGCCGATGTCGTCCCGCCAGGCGATCGAGCCGCCGCCGGCGCCGATCTCGACCACATCGATCATCGGCACCATGACGGGATGGCCGCTGGCATAGCCGCCGACGTGATAGCCCGGCGCCATAGTCGGCTCGGCGTCGCGAATGAGGCTCGCCTTGGCGGTGGTGCCGCCCATGTCGAACGAGATTACGTTGCGATAGCCAAGCTTCTCGCCGACTTTCGCCGACGCGATGATGCCGCCGACGGGACCGGACTCCATCATAGCCACCGGCCGCTCCTGGGCCACTTCCGGCGTCATCACGCCGCCATTGGAGCGCATGATTGAGAGATCGCCGGCAAAGCCGATGCCCGCAAGCTCCGACTTCAACACGCGCACATAGCCGCCGACCTTGCGGCCGATATAGGCGTTCACTACGGTGGTCGAAGTGCGTTCGAACTCGCGATATTCACGCAAAATTTCATGCGACAGCGAAAGATAAGCGTTGGGCAAGGCGGCGCGAATGATGTCGCCGGCAGCCCGTTCGTGAGTGGGATTGACGTAGGAGTGGAGGAAGCATATCGCGACCGCTTCGACGCCTTCTTCGGCAAGCGCGCGCGCCACCTGCTCGACGCCGGCGCGGTCGAGCGGCGCTTCGATCTCACCTGAGGCCAGAACACGTTCCGCTACTTCGCGCGTAAGGTGGCGCGGCACCAGCGGGCGGTGACGGTGAAACAGAAGATTGTAGGCCTCGGGACGATTGCCGCGGCCAATAATGTAGACATCGCGCGTGCCGGCCGTGACGACAAGCGCGGTCTTGGCGCCAGTGCGCTCAATCAGCGTATTGATGGCGATAGTGGAGCCGTGAATGAGCTCGTCGACGGTGCTGGCCTCGATACCGCTTTGGCGCAGGCAGTCGATGATGCCCTGCACCAGATTGTGCGGCGTGGTGAGGCTCTTGGCGTCGACAAAGCGTCCGGCTTTGTCATCGAAGCCGACCAAATCGGTAAAGGTGCCGCCGATATCGATCGCGACAGCAATCACGTTCCACTCCCGGCCGCGGCGTTTTCCTGCGGGCAGAGTGGCCAGCGGCTGCTAGCCAAGCAACGGGATTTGCGGCTAAATAGTTGTAGTTCTTTGGCTATAACCTGCGAAGGACCTAGGCTCGCAATGATCTCCGCCAGCCCCCGCCGTCTGAGCGTGTTCAAGTGCGTCGTCGACTACGGCGGATTCAATATCGCGGCCAATCAGCTTGGCATCGCCCAGCCTTCAGTCGGCGCGCATATCAAGGCGCTTGAGGCGCAGCTCGGCCAGCCGCTGTTTCACAGAAGCCGCGGCAGCCGGCCGCGCCTGACCAAAGCGGGCGAGGCGGTTTATGCCTTTGCTGTCGATGTGCTGCGGCGTTCGGAAGCGGCCACACGCGCGCTGGCCGACCTGCGGACCTCGGCGGCACAGGAAATCACCATTGCCGTGCATCGCGACGTTGCCGCGCATTTCCTGCCGGAACGGCTGACCGCCTTTGCCGCACGCAATCCAAAGGTCCACGTCGTCACGCGGGTCGGCACGATCGACGAGGTCATCGCGCTCGCGCGCAGCCGAGTAGCAACGATCGGATTGTTTCTGGCACTGAAGCCTGTTTCTGGTCTGCGTTGCGAAGTCTTGCAGCGCGAGCCATTGGCCATTGTGGCCGCCCCGCACCATCCGTTGGCTGGCAAGCTCGCAGTCAGGCCCGAGGAACTCGAGCGAATACCGCATGTGACCGGCCTGCGGCATTCCCGCTTCTACCGGATGACGGACGCCGCCCTCAAGGCAATCGGCGTATCGTCTTACGACACCGCCATGGAAGTAGAGGAGGCGACTGCAACCAAGGAAATGGTGCGGCGCGGTCATGCAATAGCCTGCCTCCCGGTCTGCACCATCATGGCCGAGCTTGCCACAGGCTCACTGGTCTCGCTGCTTCCAGCCAGGCCGCTTCCACAATTGAATCTCTATTGTGGATTTGCAGCGCCACTGAGCGATAGCGCCAACAATTTTATGAAATATCTCAAGACGCCGCGACGCTAGGCTGCGCAGTACCTTTATTCGCCTTTCCACTGTGGCGGCCGTTTGCTGAGAAATGCGTCCAACCCTTCGTGAAAATCCTTGCTCATGTAACACATCAAAATCAGGTCCTCGCCTTCTTCCCGGCTTAAGCGGCGTTGCAGGCGGGAAAGCGCTTGTTTGGTCGCATTCAGTGTCAGCGGCGCATTGCCGGCGATCAGCTTGGCAAGCTCGTCGGCACGCTTCTGCAGTGCCGGAATGTCTTCGACGACTTCCGTAAGTAGCCCGATGCTCGCGGCTTCCTCCGCATCGATCAGCCGCGCGGTAAAGATAATGTCCTTTACCCGGGCAGGACCGATCAAGGCGGTCAGTCGGCTGATATTCGACATGGACAGGCAATTGCCAAGTGTGCGCGCAATCGGAAAACCCATCCGCGTGCTCTTGGTGCCGATGCGCAAATCGCAACAGGCGGCGATGCCGCCGCCACCGCCGGTGCAAGCGCCGTTGATGGCAGCGATCGTCGGCACGCGGCATTGCTCGATCTGGGTCAGCACGCGATCGATGCGCGATTCGTATTCAAGCGCATGCTGGGGAGTGGTGAAGGCGCGGAACTGATTGATGTCGGTGCCGGAGGCAAAAGCCTTGTCGCCCGCGCCTTGAAGGACAAGAACCTTGACGGACTTGTCATTGTTCGCCTGTTCGCAAATTTGCGCCAAGCGCTCATACATTTCGAAGGTGAAGGCATTGCGCGCCTGGGGACGGTTGAACGTCACCTTTCCAATGCCGTCCTTCAGGTCGTAGAGAATGTCTTCGGAAGTGGTGGTTTTCTGATCCATATTTCACCGTTCTCAGCCGTCTTATCGGGCGGCACAATAGCAGGAAAAGCAGCTCTTTATTCGTACCGCTGCGGCGGTGTCTACCACCACGCGGCTGGCCCGGGGACGTGCAATATAAAGTGCCCCTCAAGTTCCCAGGAGTTGCAGAAAATCGCTAGGCGGTCTGCGCCACGCGCCCGAGAATTCCGCGCAGTTCGGGAATGCATGAACCACAATTGGTGCCGGCGCGGAGCAGGCGACCGATATCGCTGACATTCATGGCGCGGCCGCTGCAGATCGCGTCGCGGATCTCTGCAAGGCCGACGCTGAAACAGGCGCAAATGATCGGGCCGGTCTCGGCTGTACCGTCATCGCTTGATCCGGACAGCAGGATGCGCCGCTCGCGGTCGCCGAGCACGCCAACTTCGAAAAGCGCGCGCGGGACGTCCCATTGCGGCGGGCGGTGTGCCGGCCCGACGAAAATGCAGGTTTCAAGCCGACCCGCGCGGAACGCCGCGATGCGGGCGACGCCACGACCTTCATCAACATATTCGGCAAGCTCCGCATCCTGCGGCACCAGTGACCGCGCAAGACTATGCCAGGTTGCGGGCGTTTCGTTGGTAGCAAACAGAAGGGCCACGCCGTCGGCGATGGGCAGGCGCGCAAACCAGCTTTGCGGCGGTGGCCTGATGGCGTCCCGCGTAAGCGCAAAACCGCGATAGGCGAACGCGATCGGCTCGACGCGAGCGGGTGTTGCTTTGCTTTCGGGCTGCCCGGAAACCGGATCGTATGGCGCACCCGTCAGCTCGCCGACGCGCGCAAAGCGCGCGGTGGCATCGCTCCAATGTATGGGCACAAAGATCGAGCCGCGACGTTGCCCGGGCGCAATGACCACCTTCAATATTGCGCTGCCGTAATGCGTCGCCACTGCGGCAAAACCGCCATCGGTAAGGCCCGCGACCTTAGCGTCGGCCGGATGGATTTCAACGAAGGGTTCGGCGCAATGAACGGCAAGGCGCGGACTTTTGCCTGTGCGCGTCATCGTGTGCCACTGATCGCGGACGCGCCCGGTATTAAGCCGTAACGGGTAGATAGTACTGGTTGCGCCGCGCAGTGCCGGTGGCTCGGGCGCAATAAAGCACGCGCGCTGGTCGGCTGTAAAAAAAACCCCGGACGCGAAGTGCCGCCGTTCGCTGGGCGGCTTCGCCGCGGGGGCAGGCCACATGATCGGATCAAGCGCTGCATACCCATCGTTGGAAAGCGTCGCCAGTGCGCCAATGTCAAAACCGCGCCGTCCGTCATTTTCAAAGGCGGAGAGCCGCGCATGTTCGCGGAAAATATCGGCGGAGCTTCGATAATCAAAGGCAATGCCAAAGCCCAATCGGCGCGCCACTTCGCTGACGATCCACCAGTCCGGCCGCACCTCGCCCGGCAGCGGCAGGAAAGCACGCTGGCGTGAGATGCGTCGTTCGGAATTCGTGACCGTGCCGTCCTTCTCGCCCCAGGCCGCTGCCGGGAAAACCACGTGCGCGCCGGCTTCGATCGTGTCTGTGTCGCACACATTGTCGGACACGACAAAAAGGTCGAGCTTACGCAAGGCGGCACGGACGGCGCCCGCCCGCGGCATTGACACCGCCGGGTTGGTTCCCATCACCCACAGCGCCTTGATCGTGCCGCGTTCGATGGCCTCGAACATATCGACGGCTTTGAGTCCTTCGGTTGTCGCGATGCGGGGCGCGCCCCAGAAGCGGCGAACGCGGTCGCGCTCGGCAGGCGTAAATCCCATGTGTGCGGCAAGCTGATTGGCGAGGCCACCGACTTCGCGTCCGCCCATGGCGTTGGGCTGGCCGGTCAGAGAAAATGGCCCCATGCCGGCGCGGCCGATCCGTCCTGTGGCGAGATGAACATTGATGATGGCGCTGACCTTGTCAGTGCCCTGGGCGGATTGGTTGACGCCTTGCGAGAAACAGGTGACTGTGCGCCTGGTGGTGCGGAACAGGTCGAAAAATTCCGCAACATCCGACTGCTTGAGCCCTGTTGTGCGCGCTGTCGCCGCCACGTCTGCCGCAATTTCTCTCGCCCGCGCCAGCGCTTCGACAAATCCGCGCGTATACCGATCGATATAGGCATAGTCGAGGGCGCGCGAGTCGGCGAGGTGGGCAAGAAGGCCGCAGAACAGCGCCGTGTCCATGCCGGGTGCAATCGGCAGAAATAAATCGATTTCGTCGGCTGTCGCCGTCCGGCGCGGGTCGATGACGACCAATTTGGTGCCGCGCTTCCGCCGCGCTGTGATCATGCGCTGATAGAGAACGGGATGGCACCACGCAGTGTTGGAACCGACGAGCACGATGAGATCGGCCTCGTCGAGATCGCGATATGTGCCGGGCACGATGTCGGCACCGAAAGCACGCCGATGACCGGCGACCGAAGAGGCCATGCACAGGCGCGAATTGGTGTCCACATTCGAAGAGCCGATAAAGCCCTTCATCAGCTTGTTGGCTACATAGTAGTCTTCGGTGAGCAATTGTCCCGACAGATAAAAGGCGACTGCGGCGGGTCCGTCGCGATCGACAATTCTGCGTAGGTCCCCGGTCACCCGATCAAGAGCAGCCTCCCAACTCGCGCGCGCGAGTGTGCCGTCGGCCCCGCGCATCATCGGATAGAGCACGCGATTGTCGAGGCCGAGAGTTTCGGCGAGAGCCGATCCCTTGGAACAGAGCCGGCCGAAATTCGCCGGATGCTTGGGATCCCCCGTGATGGTGGCACCACCCCTGCCATCAGGCGCTGCCAGCACGCCGCAGCCGACCCCGCAATAGGGGCAGGTGGTGCGGATCGCGGGCGACTGAGAGAGCGGAGCATTCATAGTGCTATGCCCGCTCAATAGACGTCAGTCTGATAGCGACCCTTGGTCTTGAGCTCGGCGAGGAACCTCACCGCTTCGCCGGAACCGCAGCCGCCGTGCTGAGCGATGATTTCGGCCAGCGCTGCTTCGACGTCTTTCGCCATGCGCCGCGCGTCACCGCAGACATAAATGTGAGCCCCGTCATTAAGCCACGACCACAGATCACGGCCGACTTCGCGCATGCGATGCTGGACATAGATCTTCTCTTCGCTGTCACGTGACCAGGCGAGGGTGAGCCGCGTCAAAAAGCCCGCAGAGCGCATGGCGACGAGTTCCTCTTCGTAGAAGAAGTCGCATTTGCTGCGCTGATGACCGAAGAACAGCCAATTGCGGCCGGGCGCCTTGCTCGCCCAGCGCTCGTGCAGGAAGGCGCGGAACGGGGCTATCCCGGTGCCCGGCCCGATCATGATGATCGGCTTTGCGGGGTCACTCGGCAGGGCAAAATGCTGCGCCTTCTGGACATAGACCCTGATCTTGTCGCCGGGCGCGACGCGGCCGCCGAGGAACGTCGAACAGACGCCGAGCCGCGTGCGCTTGTCGACTTGGTAGCGCACGGCATCGACTGTCAGCGATACGCGCCCCGGATCGGATTTTGGTGACGATGAAATCGAATAGACGCGTGGCTGTAGCGGATCGAGGGATTCAATGAAAGCTTCAGGGTCGGGTCTTATTCCGGAAAATTTTTGCAGGGCTGCGAGCACGTCGAGAGTCACGGCATCACCGTCCGGGTCTTCGCCGGCCGCGAGTTGCTTCGCCTTCTGCTTTCGCTCACCGCCGGTGATGTAAGAGATTAGCTGGAACAGCATGTCCGGCGCGGGTGACAGCGAAACGCCGTCGGTCAGCTCCGCGCGCAGCGTTCGACCACCGATCGGAAAATCCGCCGGCGCGTGGAGCGCGGCGATCACGGCATCGACCAGTGCCGGATCGTTGGCGGGAAAGACCCCGAAGCAATCGCCGACAGCATAGTCGAGATCGGCGTCGTCGATATCGATATCAATGTGCCAAGTTTCTTTTTCGGACCCGGCTTTATTGAGCCGCCGGCGCGAGACAAACGTCGCATAGGCCGGATTGTCACGCGAATAACCTGGACGGGAAACGACGGGCTGCTTTGCCGGCGCGGCTTCGATGGCAGGTGTGGCGGGAGTCGGTCCACTCTCGAGCTCCTGATAGAGCTGCTTGAGCATTCGGGAAGTTTCCTTGCCTCCCGGCACGCAGAGGTTCAGACGCTTTTCGGACTTTGCAAACAGTGCATCAGCGTAGTCCCTGCAATTGTAGCCGCATTGCCCACAGTCTTGCTGCGCCATGGCAGCCATCAGCCGGCGCGGCAGCGGCCTGCCTTCGGCGAGCTTCATGCGGTCGGCAAGCGGCATCGCGGGGTCGTGCCAGGGAGCGCCGTCATCCACGTCGGCAGCTGGAGGCGCGGTTCCACCGTCAAACAAGCCAGTCAGCAACTTTGCGGCGTCGGCTGAGGACAGCGGCGTCACGCTGTCCTGAAGCCCGAACAGGCCGGCAAAGAGCCCGTTGAGCCAGAGGCGCTGCTCCGGTGTAAAAGGCGCCGATTCAGGAATGAATGAGGGAATCGGTGGCCGCGGCGTCACGCTCATTCGGCAAGCTCCGCTTCGGCCAGAGCCTTTAGCGCCTCGATATCGTGACGGCGGGCAAAGGCAAGGAAGCTCTCCTGCGGCGACGCCCGATGGGCGATGTAGGTTTTTAGGAGGCCTTCAACCTTGCGCGGCGCATCTTCGGCAACGACGTCATGATAGATTTCGCGACCGAGCGCCGCGTTGGGACCAAAGCCGCCACCGACCAGAATGTGATAGCCCTCGCGGGCGTCGGCGTCTTCCTCGGCTTGAACTTTGCAGGCCAATAGGCCGATCTCCGAAATGAAGTGCTGCGCGCAAGAGTGATGACAGCCGGTTAGATGGATGTTGACTGGCGCGTCAAGCGCGACACGCGTCTCGCACCAGCGTGCGATCTCCTCGGCATGACGCTTGGTATCGGCGGCTGCGAATTTGCAGCCGGTGTTCCCCGTGCAGGCAATGAGACCGGAGCGGATGGCATTGGCGGATATCGCAAGACCAAGCGCTTCGATCCGCTCCTTCGCTGCTTCGAGTTTTTCGGTTGGCACTCCAGAGATGAGCAAATTTTGCCAGACGGTGAGGCGAAGGTCGCCATCGCCGAGCTTGCGTGCGATATCGGCGAGGCCGCGCATCTGAACGAGGGTGAGTCGACCGACCGGAACGACAACGCCGATCCAGTGCAATCCTTTCTGCTTTTGGGCATGAACGCCGATATGGCCGGTTCGATCGAACGACGGGCGCGGCTCAAGGGCGCCGGGCACTGCCCGGTCGAGCCTCCGTCCGAGCCTTGCTTCAAGCAGTTCCACGAATTTGTCGACGCCCATCGCATCGAGTACGTATTTTAGCCGCGCCTTGGTACGATCCGTGCGGTTGCCGTGTTCGATGAAGAGGCGCACCACGGCGTCGGCCACCAGGCAAGCCTCTCTGGGCCGCACCACTATGCCGGTATCGCGCGCAAAATCGTGATGTCCGGTGATGCCGCCGAGGCAGAGCTTGAACCAGATGCCGGGCTCGAGCCCAAACCCATCGTTCACCTTGACGGCTTGAAAGCCGATGTCGTTGGTATCCTCCAGAACGGCAACGGTTCCGGCGCCGTCGAAGGCAACGTTGAATTTGCGCGGCAGGCCGTACAGCGAGCGATCGTTGAGCACGTGAAAGTGCCATTCGCGAGCATAGGGGCGAGTATCGACCAGCTCCTGCGGATCAATGCCGGCAGTGGGGGTGCCAGTAACGTTGCGAATATTGTCGGCGCCGGAGCCTCGTGAGCATAGGCCGAGATCCTGCACTGCCTCGATCACGGCCACCGCATTGCGCGCCTCGATCTCGCGGATCTGGAGGTTGGCGCGCGTCGTGACATGCGCATAGCCGCCGCCGTAGCGTTCGGCGAGATCGGCGATACCTGAAAGTTGCTCCGCTCTGATGATCCCGTTGGGGATGCGCAAGCGGCACATATAGGAATTCTGATTGGGCGCGACGTAGAACAGGCCAAAGAAGCGCCAGCGGAAATTGTCCGGCGGCTTGGGATATTCGTTCTTGGCGGCCTGGTCTTTGAGCCGCTGGTAGCCGTCGAAAGGGTGCTGCTCGCGCTTGAACTTTTCCGGATCGGACAATTTTCCGCCGGCAGCAAGGACGCGGTTCTGCGCCTTCAGGCCGGCAGCGTCCGGGCCGATAGGCTCGGCCTCGGCAACGGCGGCCGCGCCGCCTGCGGCGTCGGCAACGCTTTTGGCCGCTTTGGCGATCTGCACGCCGGCGATGAAGCCTTCCAGATAGCGCTTCTGCTCCGGTTCGAAGTCGCCGCTCTGCGCGGTGGCTGGGCGCTTAAGATCGACTTCCGTCATTCCGCCGGCACTCCTGTCGGCGCGCGCAACGGCGCAGGCGCGGTGCTTCGCGGCTTGTGGGTGAGGTAGAGCGCGAGCCCAGTGAACACGAAGCCGCCGAGCAGATTGCCGAGCGTCACCGGAATCTGATTCCACGCCCACCACTGCACGAAGCTGACATTGGCGCCCATCATCATGCCGGTCGGAATGACGAACATGTTGACAACGGAATGTTCGAAGCCCTGCGCGAAGAAGATGAATACCGGCATATAGGCGCACGCGATCTTGCCGATGGTCGAGGTCGTGGTCATCGCGGCGACCACGGCGAGGCAGACCATCCAGTTGCAGAGGATCGCCTTGACGAAGACGGTAATCATGCCGGCGAGGCCAAGCGACTGGTAGGCGACCGTCTTGGCCTCAGCGACGGCGATGATTTTCGCGGCGACGCCCGCTGGCGCTGCGGTGCCGAAATTGGTCAGTGCGATCGCGAGCAGCCCGCCATAAATGAGGCTGCCGACCAGGTTGCCGACAAACACCCAGCACCAATTGGCAACCATGCTCTTGGCGTCGCTGTCCCCGGCCACCCAGGGCAGCGGCACCAGTCCGAAACTGCCAGTGACGAGATCGAGGCCGAGCAGCACGATCAGAATCAAACCGACGGGGAAGATCAGCGCGCCGACCAGCGGCTGATTGGTTTGCACGGTGCCGGTAAGGGCGAGGCTTGTCGCGGCGGCGAGGATGGCGCCGGCAAGACCGCCGCGAATGACCAGATCGAGGGGAGACAGAGCGAGCTTGTTTCGTCCGGTATTGATCATGGCGGATGCGAGGTCCGCCGGCTTTACATAATCCATGTCGGAATTTCTCCCTATCTCTGAAGTCCGGTTACTTCGGCATCTGCACCGTTCGTTCGCGGCCGGCGCGGCGACGATCCCGCATCAGATGCACCTGCCCGCGCGCAGGCGGCGCGATCAATGCGTGTTTTGCGCTCGACGAAGCTGCGACCGAAGACGATGTGTTCGCGAATTGACTCAATCGAAGCGCCGGAGTGAATGAGCTCCAGATACCAATTGGCGTCGCTGGTATCGCCGAAGAGCACAGCGCCGGCGAGGCGGTCGTTTGCAATGATTAGCTTGCGGTAGGTCTGCAGTCCGGCATCGGAAAGAACGATGGAGTCAGTACCTGCGTGGCCCAGGAATTCTCCGGCGGAAAAAACATGGACGCCCGAGACTTTCAGGTTGGTTGCATTGATGCTGCCGCGGTAGCGCACATCGCACCCCGCCAAACGCTGCGCAAGCACGCGCGCCTGAGCATTGGCCGGTTCGACCAGGCCGTAACAGACGCCGCGATGCTCGGCGCATTCGCCGATCGCGAATATGTCAGGCGCGCTGGTCGCAAGGCCGTCGTCGACGACGATACCGCGGTGGACCGCGAGATTGGCCGCGCGCGCAAGTTCGGCGTTCGGGGTGATGCCGACTGCAATGACGACAGTGTCTGCCGGCAGGATGCGCCCATCTCTGAGTCGCACGCCCTCGACGTGGCCCTTGCCAACCAGTTCCTCGGTTGTGGCTTCTAGCTCGATCTGAATTCCCTTTGCTTCGACCGTGCGCTTGAGCATTGCCGCCGCGCGAAAGTCGAGCTGGCGTTCCATCAGCCGATCCATGAGATGGACGAGAGTGACCTCGACGCCTGCTTGGGCTAGTCCATGAGCCGCCTCAATGCCGAGCAGGCCGCCGCCGATCACAACGGCCGGCGCGCCGCGGCGGGCGGTACTCATGAGCGTCTCGGCATCGGCAATGTCGCGAAAGGTCAGGACCCCGGTAAGATCGGCGCCCGCAATAGGCAGCCGCGCCGGCCGCGAGCCAGTGGCGAAGACGAGTTTGGCGAACGGCAGGGTCTTGTTGTCTTCAAGTGTGATGGTACGCTTCGCCACATCGACGGCAGTGACCGACTTGCCGTAACAGAGCGTGACTCCGCAGTCGCGCCACCAGCCGGCCGGTTTGACGGTAATATCGCTTGCCGAGACATCGCCGGCGAGCACGGAGGAGAGCAGGACACGGTTGTAAGCAAGGCGCGGTTCTTTGCCGATGACGGCGATGGCGTAGCGGCCGAGTGCGCGCTGTGCGAGCTCCTCGCACAAGCGTGCCGCTGCCATGCCGTTACCGATGATGACAAGAGGCTCACTCATCGCTTGGCTCGTTGCCTGCCCCTCGGGCTGTAGTGCTGTTCCAGCAGCGCATTTGCGCGCTGCCGGATTCTTTGTTTGCGGTGCTCATACCCGCGCTTCGGCAAGACGCGCCGCGCCGGCTGCCGCCGAGCCTTTACGCAGGTAGAACCACCAGGTGAGCGCCAGGCAGGTCGCGTAAAACGCCAGATAAATTTCCAGCGCCAGATGCGGGCCGCCGGTTGCGGCAATCGACGCGCCGAAGCCGCGCGGGATCAGATAGCCGCCGCAAGCGCCAACTGCGCCGATAAAGCCGAGCGCGGCGCCGCTTTCGATGCTCGCGGCCTTCACGGCGGCCGCACGGGCGGTGTCGCCAACGGCTTTTGCCTCGTGCAGCTTCTCCTCCCGGAAGATCGACGGGATCATCCGGTAGGTCGAGCCATTACCGATGCCGGTGGTGACAAACAAGATCAGGAACATCGCCAGGAAGCCGGCGAAGTCCTTGACCTCGACAAAATACATCACGCCGATTGTCGCAGCGCCCATGGCGATGAAGTTCCAAAACGTTACGATCGCGCCGCCGATCTTGTCGGCGAGCAAGCCGCCGAGCGGTCGCGATAGCGAGCCTACGAGCGGACCCAAAAACGCGATTCCCACAGTGACGGTGGGAAACTGAGTCTTTATCAGGAGTGGGAAGGCGGCCGAGTAACCGATGAAGGATCCGAACGTCCCAATGTAGACGTAGGACATGATCCATGTGTGCTTGCGGCCGACGATCGCGAGCTGCTCCTTGAACGTGGAACGCGCGGTGGTGAGATTGTCCATGAAGAATACGGCGCCGAACACCGCCACAGCGAGCGGCAAAAGCCACATCAGGCCGGCATTCTGAATGTAGATACCACCCGCTACCGGCGCCGCCTGATAGAGATTGACAATGCCGAGCGTCATCAGGAGCGGTGTGAGCAATTGCACGCTGCTGACGCCGATATTGCCGCCCGCCGCATTGAGGCCGAGCGCCCAGCCCTTCATGCGATCAGGGTAGAAGAACGAGATATTGGTCATGCTGGAAGCAAAATTGCCGCCGCCGAGCCCGGCAAGCGATGACACCAAGAGCATCTCCCAGTACGGCGTATCGGGCTGCGTTACGAAATAGGCGAGCGTGAGGGCCGGAATGAACAGCACCGACGCACTGAAGATCGTCCAATTGCGGCCGCCGAAAGTGGTCACGGCAAAGGTGTAGGGGAAACGCATCAGGGAGCCGATCAGCCCGGGAAGTGCTACGAGCTGAAACAATTGGTCGGTGGTGTAGTGAAAGCCGGCCTGCGGTAATTTGGTGGCGACGATGCTCCAGATCAGCCAGATCGAGAAACCGAGATGCTCGGCGACAATCGACCAAATGAGATTGCGCCGGGCGATGAACTTGCCCTTGGATTCCCAAAAATTCTGATCCTCAGGATTCCAATCCAAAATCCAGGTCGAGCCGCTCATTGCGTTGTCCTTTCGTCGGTAAAAAATTCTAGTAGTGTTCATCCCCGGCGACCTGCCCGGCGTTGGGCAACAAAAAAGCCGTGCCCAGAAGGATGCGACCCTGCGCTTCCTCAAGGACAGCGGCGTTGCTGTCGGCCCATCGCTGGACCTTGCGGCGCAACCATCGTGGCGCCCTTGGACATCCTTGAATTCAAGGTTCATGCCAACTCGCTGGCGGCGGAAAATCCAAGCAAATCAGCAACTAGTGGCTGCTTCAGAATTGAGCAGTCGAATGCGTGTGCTCAGCAGAACTGCAGCATGCGAAAATATTGTGCAGTGCGAAGGGTTAATGTCGATTAGATCGAGGCAAGTTTCGGATCAGCGCGCAAGCTTCATCGCTGCGACGTAACCGGCGATGTCATCACCAGTGAAAGGCGGCCCGGCAAAAGTGCCGATGGGGTCTGCCCGGCCCGCCAATTCTACCGCTTTGGCTCCGGTCGAAACACGCAGAGCCGAATCGAAGATATCGGAGCGGAAGCTGGACGTGGCGATGGCCAACGAATCTGCCGACAGCGGCGCTTGGTTCCAACGGACCATTTGCGCGTAGAGCCAAGCCGCGTGGATCGAATCTGGACGGGCTGCCCCGCCGCGACCGACGATGATGTAATCGGCATTAGTCCGCGTCACGCCATCCGCTGTGACATTTAGCCGGCCGTTCAGCGTCCTTTGCAGAATCTCGGCAGTCACACCAATCCGCTTCGGTGCTGCGAGTAGCGCCGCGACTTCCTTGCTATTATTTTCATCATTGATGAAGTCCGTTGCACGGTGAAGCGCCACGATGAGCCGCTTGAGTACGTCCTCGCACTTTGTCGCCCATGCCGTGCGCACCGCCAATACCTTTTCCGATATTCGGGCCGTGATATCGCAGCCGAAATGAAGAATGTGACCGATGCCGAGTTCGACCGCGACCGAATTCCACGGCGCACCGACGCAGAATCCGTCAACCTGGTGACTGGAAAGGCTGTCCACCATGTAAGGAGGCGGCAGCACAACCAACCGGACATCCGCATCGGGATCGACGCCGCCGGCCGCCATCCAGAACCGAAGTTGATAATTATGCGTAGAAAATGGAAAGGTCATGCCAAAGATGAGGGGTTCTTCACCGTGCTTGCGCCGCTCGGCCACGACCCGAGCCAATGCGCGAGCGGAGACGCTCGGCTCACTGAGATCGCCGTCGGCCGCTCCGGCGAGGGCCTGATGGAGGGCGGGCGAAACCGTGATCGCGTTGCCGTTCAGTGCGAGCACAAACGGCGCGAGCAGGGGCACCCTGACGTGGCCGACGCCGAGACTCGAGGCGATCGTGATCGGCGCAAGCAGGTGTGCGGCATCGAACAGCCCAATATTGAGCTTGTCGCGCACATTCGACCAGGAGACTTCGCGTACCAAATCGATTGCCAGGCCCTGCTCGGCGGCGAAGCCTTTGTCGACGGCAACGATCAGCGCGGCGGCGTCCAGTAGGGGAATGAAGCCGATCCGCAAGCTGTCGCCGCTCATTTGAGGAGCCCCGCGGCAGTGACGATCGCTTGCGCTATTTCGGCAATCTTCTTGTTTTCGTTCATCGCCGTCTTGCGCAGCAACGCGTAAGCATCGGCCTCGCTGATGGCTTTAGTCTTCATGAGAATGCCTTTGGCGCGATCAATCACCTTGCGCTCGCTGAGCGCCGTTTGCGCGCGCTCGAGTTCGTTGGTCAGACGGGTGAAGGCATTGAAGCGGGAGATGCAAAGATCGAGAATGCCCTTGATCCGTTCCTTTTTCAGGCCATCGACGATATAGGCCGAAACGCCGGCATCGACGGCCGCTTCGATGGAGGCGGAATCGCTCTGATCGACAAACATCGCAATCGGCCGCTTCACCACTCGGCTGACTTGGAACATTTGCGCCAGAACGTCGCGGCTGGGATTTTCGAGGTCGATTAGAATCACGTCGGGATCGAGGTTGTAAATGCGTGCCAGTAGGTTGGTCGTTTCTTCGATCCGTGTCACATGCGTGTAGCCGGCCTCACGCAAGCCGTCGACCAGAATCGCCGCCCGAACCGGATTTTCATCGACAATGACGATTTTAAGCGCCGGGTCCATTTGCAAGCAGCACGCAAGAGCAACCAAGATGGAGAGCGCCATGCCAAAAGCATGGGTACGCTGCGAACGCAACCGTCTGGGTGGAAGCCGGCCCGTCAGCCGCTTGCCGCTTGATCAAAAGCGGGCGCACGACCAGCGCGGGCGGCGATACGCTCGGCCGAGGCAACCGTGTTGTGCAACAGCATCGTGACGGTCATCGGCCCCACGCCGCCGGGCACCGGCGTGATGTAAGCGGCCTTTTGCCGGACTCCCTCAAAGTCGACGTCGCCGACGAGCCGCCCGTCGGGAAGCCGATTGATGCCGACGTCGATGACCACGGCGCCGCTGCGCACCATCTGCGGCAGGATCAAATTGGGCTTGCCGGCGGCGACCACTAGAATGTCGGCAATGATCGTGTATTGGGCGAGATCGCGGGTCTTGGCGTGACAAATGGCGACGGTCGCTTCCTTTCGCATCAGCATGAGCGCCATCGGCTTGCCGACGATGTTGCTTGCGCCAACGACGGTGACATTGCGGCCTTCGAGCTCTATGCCTTCGTATTCGAGCAGCTTCTGCACGCCATAAGGCGTGCACGGAGGGAAGATTGCGTCGCCGGCAACGAGGCCGCCGACATTGTAGAGATGAAAGCCGTCGACATCTTTGTCGATCGAAATCGTTTCGAGAATGTGTTGGACCGAAATACCCTCCGGAATCGGCAGCTGGACCAGAATGCCATGAACATTGTTCGCTTCATTCAGCTGCCGAATGCAGTCGAGGATCTCCGCTTCGGATACGTTAGCCGAAAAATTGAAGACTTGGGAGGAAATGCCGACATCGGCGCAGGCCCGGACCTTGTTGCGGACATAGACCACTGAGGCCGGGTTCTCGCCGATCATGATGACCGCGAGTCCGGGCTTGATGCCGTGATTGGCCAATAGCGCCTTGGTGCGGTCGCGAATCTCGGCCCGCACCAGCCGTGCGATCTTTGTTCCGTCGATGATCTTTGCGGGCATTTCAGCTCTGCGATTATGGCGCCTCAATCGGAGAATCCAGAGATTTCATCGTAGTCATCGCATAGGTTTGCATCACGCTCCAGCCCGTTTGACGATTTGCCGCGCGCTCAGCGTTCGACACAGTGGGACGGATGGCCGCGGATGAGCAGACATTTCGTGTTGGCCATCACATCTTTGGTCCGTGCGGTCCCTAAAGTGTTACGGCAGTTGGAAAGTGGGAGACCTGGAAATGCGGAGCATCACGCGTGTGCCGCCGACATTACTGTGGCAGCGGATCAAGGCGGCGTACGGCTTTTCAAACAGGGAACGCGCACTGCAGCCTTTGCCGCTACGTGGGAGTCATCCCATCCGGCGCCCATTGGCAGCGCAGGCGCGCTTTATTGCAGCGGTCACGAATCCCGATTTCGTTGCCGTTGCGATTTTTTCGATGATCGGCTTGTTGCTGACAGTCAATTTCATCCTGCGTGTGGCGAGCGCCGGATCAATGTGACGATTGCCCTCCACTCAGAGCGGAACGCAAGCCATAAGCCGCGGAAGACCTCCGACAACCGCCATGACCAAGACAGAGGCGCACGGCGCCTGGTCAGGCGCCGAACCAGTCGGGATGCTGCGTGAGCGCCACGACGCCACAAGCGAGCACGAGCATGCAGATGGTCCACAGCAGCAAGGCGGTATAATTTTCATCGGTCATGGCCAGCCACGCGGCAATCACTGTGCCAAATTGGGCCAGCCGAGACCCGAATCGATTACCGCCGCGATGCGTCGGTAAGGATCAGCGGCATCTCATCCCAATGAGGATTGCAGAGCCAAGCCGGCCATTTCGTCAAAATGAAGGTAGGACGGCGAAACACAGAGCGAGCAGGCCAGCCCGATCACGCAGAAGCCGATAACCGCAAACAGGTTGATTCGCGTTGCGGTTCGCGGCTGAAGCTGTGACGTAAACAAGGATTCGCTCCGAGTATTCATGTCAGCGCCTTGGTCAATGAAAGGTTTCCAGTTTCGCATGTTGCTTCTCCGTACATGCCGCTCCAGCCATCGACGCGCTCAACAATGCTGCTCCAACAGTGTTCGTTGAGACACCCAGCTTGCCCGGCACGATCGGCACAACATGCTCAAACTTTCAAAAATTATCTTGGGCAATTCGCTAAACTTGTTTGGAAATCACAAAACAGGGACGATTTATCGAAAGACCGCAGGCTCTTTCCGGCGCCAGAATGTTGCATGCTGTGATCGCTCGGGGTAGCAGCGTTGCAAGCCCACCTTTCACTCGGCATGAATATGTGCAAACTTGATGACCTTGGCCCATTTTTCAATTTCGTTCGTGATGAATTTCTCGAAATCATCGGGCGATCCCTCGAATATCAGACAGCCCAAGTCTCTTAATGGGTCCTTCACCTTTGGATCGAGCAGAGCTGCATTGACTTCGGCATTGAGTCTATCCACGACAGCCTTCGGCGTGGCTCTGGGCGCGACGATTCCATACCAGCCACTCGCCGCGTAGCCCGGCAAAAATTCGGCTACTGCTGGAATGTCAGGCAGTGCGGGCTGCCGCGTCGCCGCGGTCACCGCGAGTGCGCGGAGCTTGCCGGCTTTGATATAGCCAAGGGAAGCGGGCATGACGCCGAACATCACCTGAAGCTGGCCGGAGATGAGATCGGGCAGCGCGAGCCCTTCACCGCGATAGGGGATATGGGTCATTTTGATGCCGGCCATCATGCTGAAAAGCTCACCCGCGACATGATGCGGACTGCCGTTGCCGCCGGATCCCATATTGATCTTGCCGGGATTGGCCTTGGCATAGGCGATGAAGTCCGGCACAGTTTGCGCCGGAAATGACGGATTCACCTCCATGACGAGCGGGATGCTGCCGATGCTCGCCACCGGAGCCGCATCACGGACAAAGTTGAAATTGAGGTTGTCGTAGAGCGCCGCATTGATGGCATTGGCAGAGAAGGCAAGCAGCAGCGTGTAGCCGTCAGGCGCTGATTTGAGGACGTAGGCAGTGGCGATATTGCCGCTGGCGCCAGTCCGGTCTTCGATCACGAATGGCTGTCCGAGGTGCTCCGACAGCCACTCACCGATGAGGCGCGCAATAATGTCCGGCGAGCCGCCGGCGGGGCTTTGCACGATGAGGTACACCGGCCGCGTCGGGTAATCCTGCGCTGCCGCGATTTTTGGAAACTGGGCGAACGACAGCCCCAAACCGGCCAGTCGCAGACTGTCGCGACGTGAGAGTGGTCTCATCATCCGCGGCCTCCCTTGCCACATGATCTTCAACTTGTATCAGGCAGATTATTCTCGGCGTTGCGCGCGAGAAAGCGCAATGTCGGTGTGACTCTATTGCGCAGCGATCGCGCAGGATCCGGGTTGCGCCATTGTATTTGCCACTTCTATTTGCCAGGCTCAGGGCCGAGGTGGCGCTTCGAGGATCAGATTTGGCCATGGAGGCATTGGTTAAGACGAACCGGCGACCTTGCGCCGCGAGGCCGGCTTCCGGATCTCGCTCGCCGCCGCGATTGCGGGAGCGCAATTGCTCGGTTGCGCGTGTGGTTTCAATACTTTCCGATGCCTGGACTTTCTTGGTGATCCGTGAAGCCTTTTTTGGTGCACGCCGCTTTGAGGGCTTTCGCGCGGCACTTGGTATTCCGCGCGCCACATTGACCGACCGACTCGCGCGGCTGACACGCCAGGGCATTTTTCGTCAGGTCCGTTACTCCAAGAGCTCGAGCCGGGTCGAATATCGACTGACTGAGGCCGGTCTCGAACTCTATCCCAGCTTCATGGCCATGATGCAATTCGGCGACCGCTGGCTCGCCGGAGGCCGGCCGCCGCTGCGACTAATCCATGTACTGTGCGGCAAAGAGTGCTACCCGACCGTTGCCTGCTCGGCCTGCCATCAACGCGTGTCGGCAACCGGCGTCACTTATCGAAATGGGCCGGGAGCCGGCTACCGCGCGGCACGCCCGATGCATCGGGCACGTCGCTCTTCCGATTCCACACAATATCTGCGCGGGCGCCCAAGCTCGGTGTCGCGCACCCTGCAAATTATCGGCGACCGCTGGAGCTTTCTAATCATTCGCGAGGCTTTTTTCGGCGCGCGCCGGTTCGAGCGCCTGCAGAGCGAGCTCAACATTGCTTCGAATATTTTGGCCGATCGTCTGGGACGCCTCGTTGGGCAAGGAGTATTCGAACGCCGCAAATATCAGGACCAGCCCGAGCGTTTTGAATACCGGCTGACAACAATGGGCATGGACCTCTACGGCGCACTGGTCACCATGATGACATGGGGCGATCGCTGGCTGTCCCGCGGCCGTCCGCCGCTCATTCTCACTCATCGTGATTGCGGAAAAGACTTTGTTCCTACCGTCGAATGCGACCGTTGTCATCAACCTATCAAGGCGCAGGACATGCAATATCGGCTGAACTACGCTCCCGCCGATTTCGGCGTTCCTGAATTGAGCGATCGCAGCAAAGCCATTCGCGAGAGGCAAAATCGCCTTTAACGGGTGGCGGGCGGGTTCGCGCTGTCGGCCACCAATTTCAGTCTATTTATAAAATCAATATATTCGGGAAGGATATGGAGAAATGCCAATGGCTCTTGCATTCAGTGCAGGATTTTAGTCTAGTAATGCAAGTAACAGTTGGTCGGCCAACACGAGCGAGATGGCATGAAGCCGCCGGTTTTCGACTATATCGCCGCGACCAGCACGGACATGGCCGTTGCAGCGCTTGCGGCAGCGGGCGGTGAGGCAAAAATCATTGCCGGCGGACAGAGTCTCATGCCGATGCTCAGTTTCCGTCTGCTGCGGCCTTCGCTGCTCGTCGATATCAATCGGATTCCGGGATTGGCCTATATCGAAGAGGCAGACACTTGTCTGCGTATTGGCGCGCTGACGCGACATTTTCAGATTGAGACCTCGCCCGTCATCGCGAGGCACCTGCCGGTGCTCTCCGCGGCCATGACACACGTGGCGCATCTCGCGATTCGCAATCGCGGGACGATTGGCGGCAGCCTGTCGCATGGCGATCCAGCCGCCGAATTGCCGATGATCGCGGTGCTGCTCGATGCTACGCTGCATATCGAGTCAGTATCGGGCCAACGAGCGGTCCGCGCGCAAGATTTTTTTCTCGATGCGCTCACCGTCGATCTGGACAGCGCGGAAGTCCTCGCGGAAATCATTCTGCCAAAACTGCCGCCCAATACCGGCTGGGGATTTGAAGAAATTGCGAGGCGCCACGGCGATTTTGCTATTGCGGCGGTGGCCGCGACACTGACAGTATCCGATGGATCGATACGGCAGGCACGCATTGCTCTGACCGGCGTTGGTCCGACGCCGGTGCGCGCTGCCGCGGCTGAAACTTTGCTGATCGGCCACGCCCTGGAGAATAAGCTTGTCGAAAGCGTGGCGAGAGCGGTTCGCGCTGCTATCGCGCCCGAGGACGATCTTCATGCTTCGGCGGATTACCGGCGGCATCTCGCGGGTGTTCTGACGGATCGCGCGCTCCACGCGGCTTGGCGCCGCGCTCAAGGCGAGCCATGAGTGGAACGCGCGATATCACGGTCACCGTCAACGGCGCCACTTACCCGGTGAGCGTCGAGCCGCGGCTTCTGCTTGTCGATTTTCTGCGGCATACGCTCGGGCTGACCGGAACCCATGTCGGGTGCGAGCACGGCGTCTGCGGCGCGTGTACTGTGCTGGTGGACGGCGACAGTGCACGCGCGTGTTTGATGCTGGCGATACAGGCCGACGGCCGCAGCATCGATACAGTCGAAGGTCTCGGCCGGATCGGGCAGATGAACGCCTTGCAGGAGTCCTTCCACACGCACCACGCCTTGCAATGCGGCTTTTGCACGCCGGGCATGTTGATGACGGCGACGGACCTGCTGCAAAAATATCCGCTCGCAACGGATGACGACATTCGAAGGGGTCTGTCCGGCAATCTGTGTCGCTGCACCGGCTATGAGCACATCGTGAGAGCCGTACGCGCGGTGGTCGACAAGAGGAAGGCGGCGCCATGAGAATGCATCTGCTGTCCGGCGGCCGATTGCGCATGCGCAAGAGCGTCTTCATGCCCGACGCCGACCGCAGTGAGACCATCGACCTGTCGATCGCCTGCGCTCTGTTGCGTCATGCGCAAGCCAATGTGCTGTTCGACACCGGCTGCCACCCCGCTGTCGCAGAACAGCCGCAGGCGCGCTGGGGTGGTCTTGCCAAAGTCATGGTGCCGATCATGCGGGCCGGCGACAATGTTGTCAGCGGTCTGGCCGGAGTTGGGTTGAAATGCGACGATATCGACGTCGTGGTCTGCTCGCATTTGCATCCGGATCATTGCGGCTGCAACGCCTTCTTTAGGCGCGCGACCTTTATTATACACCGCAAGGAGGTCGAGGCGGCGCGTGCTCCCGGCGCAGAAGCGCAGGGTTATCTCGCCGCCGAATGGGAGCAAGCTGCGCCGATCGACATGATCGATAGCGAGCGCGACCTTTTCGGCGACGGGCGCATTGTGTTGCTGCCATTGGCCGGCCACACGCCAGGGACGGTCAGCGCATTGGTGAGGCTTGATCGGACCGGCGAGGTCCTTCTTGCGTCCGATACAGTTTCGTTGCGTTCGACTCTGGACACGGGCGTCATTCCAAAAAATACCTGGAATACGGATGCGCTGATGAAGTCGCTGGCCGAGATCAGGCGCCTCGAGCTTGCGGGAGCAAAGATCGTCTGCAGCCACGACGATCGGCAATGGGCGACCTTACGCAAGGGTGCCGACGCTTATGAGTGAAGCGCCCGAAATGCACGTTCGGCCCAAAATCGTTGGTGCCCGCATCAAGCGGACCGAGGATCCGAGGCTATTGACCGGGCTTGGCGCCTATACCGACGATCGCCAGATCGTGCGCCCGCTGCACGTCGCGTTTCGGCGCAGCGACCAGTCGCATGCAAAGATACGCTTGATTGACAGTGCGGCGGCGCGAAAGGCGCCAGGTGTGGTCGCGATCTTCACTGCAGTTGATCTGAGCGAAGACGTCAGAACGCTGGTCGCGACGTCGCGCATGAAGGATTACCACGCGACGCCAATCTTTCCTCTGGCGCGCGGCAAGGTCCGTTATGTCGGCGAGCCCGTCGTCGGCGTTATCGCCCAAAGCCGCTACCAGGCCGAAGATGCGCTCGAGCTTATCGTCATCGATTACGAGCCGCTGCCGGTCGTGATTGATCCGGAACAGGCGGTCCGCGACGGCGCACCGCTGCTCCATGAGGAGGCCGGGACCAATGTGCTGGTGAGCCGTGAATTCAAGCGCGGCGACATCGATGCCGTGCTTGCGAGCGCGCCAGTCCGGGTCGAAGGCCGTTTCCGCATGCACCGGAAGACGCCGGTCGCGATCGAGCCACGCGCCTGTGTCGCCGAATATGATGCCGGCCGTCAGGCGTTGACGCTGCACTCGGCAACCCAGGTGCCCGGCATCGTCCGTGATGCCTTGGCGGCTGCGCTCGACATTCCCGGCCATCGCGTGCGGGTGATCGCGCCGGATGTCGGCGGCGGGTTCGGCGGCAAGGGCTCACTCTATCCAGAAGAAATTTTTGTTTGTGCCGCAGCGCGCAGGCTGCGGCGTGCGGTGAAATGGACATCCGACCGCATGGAGGACCTTCTCGCCAATACGCAAGGCTTTGACGAGATCGTCGATGCGGAAATAGGGCTCGATGCTGGGGGCCATGTGCTCGCGTTGCGTGCCGATGTCATCGGCGATGTTGGCGCCTATTCGATCTATCCTTGGACCGCGGCCCTCGAGCCGATCCAGGTCGTCAGTTTCCTGCCGGGCCCGTATCGCATTGAGCATTACCGCGGACGCGTACAGGCAGTCGCGACCTCGAAGGCGCCGACCGGACCCTATCGCGGGGTCGGTCGGCCCACATCCACTTTTGTCATGGAGCGGCTGATGGACATGGCAGCCGCTAGGCTCAGCATCGATCCGGCCGAGATCCGCCGGCGCAACCTCATTCCTGCGGACGAGCTTCCTTACAAGGCGGCGTCGGGCATCGTCTGGGACAAATCCGGCTTTCACGAATGTTTGCAAGCGGCTTGTAATGCAATCGGTTATGACGCCTGGCGCGCCAGGCAGAAGACGGCGCGCGCAAACGGCCGTTGGATCGGCATCGGTATCGCCTCTTATGCAGAGCTTACCGGCATCGGCTCGCGCATCTCGGTCGCACCAGGGATGCCGATCAATACCGGCACGGAAACGGCCAGCATCCGGATTGATTCGACGGGGGCGATCACGGCCGCCTTCGGCGTCGCCTCGCACGGCCAAGGTCTCGAAACAACACTGGCACAGGTCGTAGCCGAGCATCTTGGCGCTCGCTTTGAGGATATCCGCGTTATCCAGGGCGACAGCGCTGCGGTCGCGGGCGGCACTGGCACCTATGCCAGCCGCAGCATGGTGCTCGCCGGCGGCGCGGCGACGCTTGCCGCGCAGACCGTGCGCGACAAAATTTTGAATGCCGCGTCGCATCTGCTGGAAGCGAGCGTCGGCGACCTGGCCGTTCAAGACGGCAAAATCACCATTGTCGGCACCGACCGCTCCATCAGCTTCGCCGATGTGGCGCGCGCCGTCTACTCGGAGATCGGCAAGCTGCCGCAGGAGGCACGCGGCGAGCTCGCTGCAACGAAAACCTATGATCCGGTCTTTGGCACGACCAGCTCGGCGACACATATTGCGGTCGTCGAGATCGACCCACAGACGTATCAAATCCGCATCGATCAATTCGTTGTCGCAGAAGATTGCGGCAAGCTGGTCAATCCCCTGATTGTCGATGGACAGGTCCATGGCGGCGTCGCGCAGGGCATCGGCGCGGCGCTCTATGAGGAAGTCCGCTACGACCCCCAGGGCCAGATTCTGACGGCGAGTCTGGTCGACTACCTGGTGCCGTCGGCCTGCGAAATTCCATCGATTCAAGTCACGCATGTCGAGAGTGCCTCGCCGACAACGCTCGGCGGCTTTCGCGGCATGGGCGAGGGCGGCACAATCGGCGCGCTTGCCGCGATCGCCAATGCAGTCGCCGATGCATTATCGCCGCTCGGCGTCGACATTAACGAGCTTCCAATGACACCGGAGCGTCTGTTTCGCTTGATCGAAGCAGCGAAGGCGGAGACCAGGTCATGAGAGGGGCGCCATGGATCTCGGACTGAGCGGAAAGGTCGCATTGATCACGGGCGCAACAAGCGGAGTCGGCCGAGAGATCGCGCTGTTGCTGGCGACGGAAGGCGCAACGGTCGCGGTCAGCTTCCGCAGCTCAGCTGCAGACGCAGAATCCCTTGTTGATGAAATCGCCGCGAAAGGCGGCGAGGGCAAGGCGTACAAAGCCGACGTGGCCGATTTTGGCGCCGTAAGGACGATGATCGACAGCGTCGTTAAGGACTTTGGCGCGCTCAATATCCTCATTAACAATGCGGGACTTGCCAAGCGCCAGCGCTTTATCGAGACCACGCCACAGGATTGGCATGCGCAGATTGACGCTTCCCTTTACGGTGCGATCCACTGCTGCCATGCCGCTGCGCCGCATCTCGAAGCCGCCAAGAATGGGCGGATTGTCAGCATCATTGGCGATTCATCACGCGTCGGTGAATCCGGGCTTGCGATCGTCGCGGCGGCGCGCGCCGGCGTTATCGGTCTGATGAAGTCTTTGGCGCGCGAATTCGGGCGCTCCGGAACGACGGCAAACATCGTCTCGCTCGGTTTGGTCGAAACGGCCCACGATGAGGATTGGGTCGAAGCCAACCGGGAGAAGCTTGTGAAGCTTTATCCGATGCGTCGGCTGGGCCTGCCCAACGATGTCGCGCCGATGGTCGCTTTATTGGCTTCGCCGCATAGTGGCTGGATTACCGGCCAAGTGTTCAGCATCAGCGGCGGCTACAGCATGGTGTGAGGTCCTCCGTATGCTGCACACTGATCTAATCGCGCCCTGTGCTGAATTGCTGCGGCGGCATGCGGCCGCGCGCGCAAGCAAATGCGCGTTTCGTGATGCGCGCCGGTCGGTGACTTACAGCGAGCTCGCGGAGCGTACTGGCCGGCTCGCCGGCCATCTCGCTGATTTGGGCATCGCGCCGGGCGATACAACAGCGATCATGCTACCCAACTCGGTGGAATGGGTCGAAAGTTGTTTTGCGATTGCGCGTGCAGGCGCGATCAGCGTGCCAATCAGCTATGACGCCACGGAGCCAGAGATCGCCTATCGCCTGGCCGACGCCGATTGCAAGGCGGTCATTACGACTGCCGAGCGTGGCGATCTGGTTGGCCGTCTCAAAGACTCGATGCCGAGACTTGAGAGCTTGATCGTGACAGATCACGGCGTATGCAGCGCAAAAGCCGCTTCATATTGCAAACTGTCGAGCTTGCCGCCTGCAGCGGCGCCGCGCGATCCCACTTCGCTGCACGACACCGCTTTCATTCTCTATACTTCCGGCACGACCGGGCGCGCCAAAGGCGTGCGGCTCACCGTGCATGGCATGTTGTGGGTCGCCGCCGCATGTTGGGCGCCAATCACCGGCTTGAGTGAGCGGGACGTGATACTGTCGCCGCTGCCGTTATTCCATTCTTATGCGCTGAACCTGTCAGTACTGAGCGTGCTCGCGGTAGGCGCCAGCGAATATATCATGGAAAGGTTTTCGACCAGCGAAACGCTTCGTCTGCTTAAGAGCGGGGACTTCACATACTTTCCGGGTGTCCCCACCATGTTTCATTATCTGCTGCAGGCCGCAAGGGCCGACCAGACAACGCATTTTCCCAAGCTGCGGCTTTGTGTTTCGGCCGGCGCCATTATGCCGGCAACGCTTAATCGCGAGTTCGAGGCCCATCTGGGCGTACAACTGCTCGACGGCTATGGCATCACCGAGACCTCGACCATGGTGACGATGAACTGGCCGAGCGGAAGCCGCGTCATGGGATCTTGCGGCATTCCACTGCCCGGGCTTGCCGTGCGGATCGTGGACTTGCAAGGGAACGACGTTGCGCCGGGTCAGGAAGGCGAACTGATCGTCCACGGACCCAATGTCATGCCGGGCTACCACAACAAGCCTGACGAAACCAAGACCGCCCTGTGCAATGGCTGGTATCACACCGGCGATCTCGCCAGAAGCGACGAAAACGGATTCCTGACCATTACCGGCCGGCTCAAGGATCTCATCATTCGCGGCGGCCAGAATATCGCGCCTGCGGAGATCGAGGAGGTCGTCAACAAGTTTGAGGCCGTCCTTGATTGCGCCGTCGTGGGCGTTCCGCATGAACATCTTGGCGAAGTTCCCGCGCTTTTTGTCGTGCCGCGCCCGGGAAAAATGATCGATAATGATGCGCTCCTGGCGCATTGCCGTAAGGAGCTCTCCGCGTACAAAGTGCCGCAGGTGGTGCAAATGATCGCTGAAATTCCTCGCACTGGGTCGGGCAAAATCATACGTTACAAGCTGCGTGAACAGGTGAAGATCTGAAAATTTCGCGGAGGCGGTGTGATGCCTGACGTCGAAGCGCTCTGGGCCGATTTTGCAAAGCCGATCAAAACCGCGGACGACTATATCGCTTCGTTGCGCGGCCGAAACATGAATGTTTTCTTCATGGGCGAACGCGTACCTGAGCCCGTCGATCATCCGGTGATCCGGCCGTCGATCAATGCCATGGCGGAAACCTTTCGCCTCGCGACCGAGCAGCCTCAACTCGCCACCGCGCATTCGGCGATCAGCGGGCGTCAGATCAACCGGTTCCTGCACGTGCCGGTCGGGCCGGCGGAACTCGTGGCTAAACACGAAATGCAGCGCGAACTCGGCCGGCGCACCGGGACCTGCTTTCAGCGCTGCGTCGGCCTCGATGCAATCGGCACCTGCCACTCGGTGACCTTCGATATCGATGCCAAGAACGGGACCGATTATCACCGGCGCTTCCTAGCTTTCCTCAAGCGCGCGCAGACGGCCAATATTGTGATTGGCGGCGCGATGACCGATCCGAAGGGCGATCGCTCCAAACCCCCGCACCAGCAAAGCGATAAAGATCTTTTCCTTCGTGTCGTGCGCCGCGACGAGAACGGCATCTACGTATCAGGGGCGAAAATGCATCAGACCGGCGCAGTCAACTCGCATTGGCTGATCTTCATGCCGACCCTGCGGATGACCGAAGCCGACCGCGACTGGTCGGTTGTCGGCGCGATCCGCGTCGATGCGCCGGGCCTGACCTATATCGTGGGTCGCCAGACCAACGACACGCGCATCGTCGACGGCGGCGCCATGGACGCCGGCAACGCGCAATTCGCCGGGCAGGAATCGCTGATCGTGTTCGACAACGTATTTGTGCCATACGAGCACGTTTTCATGGATGGGGAGTGGAATTATGCCTCAGCGTTGGTCGAACGGTTCACGACCTATCATCGCAGCTCCTATGTCTGCAAAACCGGGCTTGGCGACGTGCTGATCGGTGCTGCGGCATCCGCCGCCGAGCATAATGGCGTCGAAGGCGCTTCGCACATCAAGGACAAGCTCGTCGAGATGACCCATCTCAACGAGACCATTTATTCGAGCTGCATGGCCGGAGCGCATCAGTCAAAGCCCATGGCGTCGGGCGCCTTTATCAATGACGAGATGCTCTCGAACGTTGCCAAACACAATGTCACCCGCTTTCCCTACGAGATCGCGCGGCTTGCGCAAGACATTGCCGGCGGCCTGGTGGTCACCATGCCGTCTGAAAAGGACTTGCAGAATAATGAGGTCGGACCACTCATTCGTAAATTCCTGCAGGGGCGCGACGGTGTCGAAGTCATCGACCGGATGCGCATGCTACGCCTGATCGAGAACATGACGATCGGACGCAATGCGGTCGGCTATCTGACGGAAAGCCTGCATGGTGCCGGCTCGCCGCAAGCACAGCGAATTCAGATCGCGCGCGGCATGAAGATTGAGGAGAAGAAGGCGAGGGCGCGAAGTCTGGCGGGAATAAGCAAAAGCTGACTTGGTGCGCGTTGCGGCTTTGTTTGGCGCAATTACTTTGTGCCATACGCGCGATCGCCGGCGTCGCCGAGGCCCGGGAGGATGAAGCCCTCTTCGTTGAGCCCCTCGTCGACTGCGGCAGTCCATATCTGCACGTCCGGATGCAAGCCTCGCAGGCGTTCGATGCCTTCGGGTGAAGCGATCAGGCACACGAATCTAATTTCCTTTGCACCGCGTTCTTTGAGCCGGACGATGGCGGCAGTTGCGGTATTCGCCGTCGCGACGACAGGTGCAACGACGATGACAAGGCGTTCGTCAAGGTCCGACGGCGCTTTAAAGAAATACTCGACGGCGGCAAAGGACTCGGGTTCGCGATAAAGGCCGATATGCGCCAGGCGCGCCGCCGGCACGAGATCAAGCATGCCCTCCGCGAACGTCACGCCGGCCCGCAGGATCGGGGCAAAGACCAGTTTCTTGCCGGCAATCGTCGGCGAAATCATCCGCGCCATCGGTGTCTCGATTTCGATGTTGCTCAACGGCAGGTCGCGCGTGACCTCGTAGCACAGCAGCATGCCGATTTCCTTCAGAAGCTGCCGAAAGGATTTTGTGGAGCGCTCCTTTTCGCGGATCAGCGTCAGCTTGTGCTGAACCAAGGGATGTTTGACGATGGTGACGCCATCCATGGCTTTCTCCCGGGGCATTTTTGAAAAATCGCCGCTGTTCTTCAAAACACCGTGCCGTCGCTGATGACCTTGAGCGGCGGTGCGCCGTCGGCGCGCAATTCGCGTGCGATCGTACGACCAGCGGACCAGGTTCCACCTTCTAAAATTTTTGCAAGCGGAAGGGTTGTCCGATCCAGATCGAGGTGACGGCGCATTTCATCTGCCAGTCGATCCAGCAGCGCAACTGTCAAGGCGCGCCACTCCACAACCAAATCCGAATCGACCTCGTGCTCGCGTGAAAAATCAGCTTGATCACGCAGCTGCAACACCGCCGTATCGATGAAGAGTCCGCCGTTGCGGTATTCTGAAAGCCCGGTCAGACCATCGATCTCCGATACATGCAGCCCAGCCCATTGCAGCGGCTCGATCAGCGAGTAGGCCAGCCATTGCGACAGTTTATGCAGCGGAATGAGGCCGTTGGTTGCATCCGTGGTTGTGAGCGACGGATGATGCCAGCAGTCGCCGAGCGGTACGCCGCCCAGCGTCAACCGTGAGGGCCAAATCGGGCCGAGATGACGCAGGAGTTCCGAAAGGATGACGGGCGCTGCGATTTTGTGATCCGGCGCAAGAGCTGCAAACTGGTCGAACAGGCCGCCAGGCCGTGGTCGATCGTGCCGGCCAAAGATCTCAGGCTTACCGGCGATGAGACCGCCAAGTCGACGCAGGAGATCGGCGCGGCCTTCGCTGCCGACCAATGGATTGGCTTTGGAGACTTGAAAGCCTCGAGCGAGGGCCGCGTCGGAAAAACGCGCGAGGCCTTCGGCGTCGGCTTGCAACGGCGCTGTTGGATCGGACGAAAAAGCGCCTGCAGCAAACATGTCAAGGCTTGCAAGCGCCAATCCTTGCGAGCGGCCAATTGCCTTTCCGCTGCGTGGATCGCGGTATCGCCATTGCGGGCCTGCACCCGCATCGAGAAGCACGCTGACGATAGCCAGATCGAATGCCGCCCGCACGCGCGCCGTGCTGTCGCGCCATTTCGCTGTCTTATCGAGCAAAACCCAGCGATCCTCGCCGTCAAAGACGAAGTGGCGCCAGCGCGAATGGAATGGGACGGCGAATGACGGATAATTTTGCCGCGTGATCTCAAGCACGAGATCGACCGCGCGCGGCAGGCGATCGAGATCAACGCGAAAATTTGGCAGCTTGCCGTCGAGCCCGAGAGCCAGCATTCGATGCGCGCGCTGACGGACGGCCTGCGCGCTCAGAAGCGACAGCGCGGCGGCAGTTTCGGATATCGCGGACGCGTGCAATAGCAGATCTTAATATTTATCGAGCGAGCGCCCGATGGACTTTGTCAAATCCTTCGGCTTTGGCGGCTCCGGGGCGTAGTAGCCAGCCGCCTTCTTGGCCGCAATCTCGACGTGGGCGTCGGCAGGAACCAGTTCGTCCGGGATAGGAATGCGCTCCACAATATCGACGCCCTGCGCAATAAGCGCGTCGTATTTCATGTCGCTCATCGAGACGAAGCGATCGATGCGTCTGATCCCGAGCCAATGCACGGCATCCGGCATCAGCTGCTGGAAGCGCGCATCCTGAACACCGGCAACGCATTCGGTCCGTTCAAAATAAGCCGCAGCGGCGTCGCCGCCTTCCTGCCGCTTGCGCGCATTATAGACTAGGAATTTGGTGACCTCGCCCAGAGCGCGGCCTTCCTTGCGATTGTAGATGATAACGCCCAGGCCTCCGGTTTGCGCGGTACGAGCGCACTCCTCGATGCCATGAACCAAATACGGCCGGCACGTGCAGATATCGGAACCGAAAACGTCCGACCCGTTGCATTCGTCATGCACGCGACAGGTGATGGGCGTGCGTGGATTGGTAAGCTTGCTGATATCGCCAAAGAGATAAATTGTCGTCCCGCCGATCGGCGGCAGAAAGACCTGCAGATCGGGCCTGGTCACCAGCTCAGGAAACATTCCGGCAGTTTGCTCAAACAAGGCGCGGCGCAGCGCATTCTCGCTCGTGCCAAAACGTTGCGCGATACCGGGCAGATACCAGACTGGATCAATCGCGATCTTGACGACGGAAATGCTGCCGTTCTCGTGCACGACGCTACCGTCATTGATCAGGCGCCGGGCTGCGAGTGCGCTCTGCATTTCGGGCAGATCGAGCCGGGCGCGGGTGACCGCAATGGTCGGCCGGATGTCAATGCCTTCGGCGATTTCCGCTTTGAAATTCTCGGCAACCAAATGCCCCCATGGATCGAGCGAGACGATACGGTTCGGCTCGCTCCATTGCGCGAAAGGTCCAATGCTCGCCGCCGGATAGGTATTGGTCAGGTCCGGCCGCCGGATCGGGTCGAGGGCGCCGGAGGAGACGGCGAGTGCGCGATAAACCGCATAGGAACCGCCGTGGCTGCCGATCACGTTGCGGTCTTGCGGGTGGGAAACCGTGCCGATAATCGGTCCCCGTTCGCGCGCGGCCGGCGCTCCCCACTTGATCGGGAAACGTGATTTAGCTCCGGGCTCGGGATGCGAGGTGAGCCGGATATGTTCAGGGCGATTTGAGCGAATCATCGGCGTTGAATCCAAAAGGCCTACGGCCCGCCATTATGACGGGCCGTTAGACCGGCAACTGAAGTAAATTGCGCAAGCCTCGGGCGCGCTACGAGGAACTATACCGGTTCCCAAGACCGAAACAATAAGCCTGGGCCGATAACAAGGCGTTAAATATGGTCCTTCAGGCGACCCGATCCAAGGGGACGCCCTTCCTTTCAGGAATAAGGAAGAAAGTCGCCGCTATATCGACGAGGTAAATCATCGCCAGCAGCGCAATGGCTACCGCAAAGGAATAGGTCGCCGCCAGGGTGCCAACGACATAGGGGCCGAAACCGCCAACTCCGCGGCCAAGATTGAAAAGCACGTTCTCCGCGGTGGCTCGCGCCTCGGTCGGATACAGCTCCGAGAGCAGCGCACCATAGCCACCGAGCATTCCATTGACGAATACGCCCATGATCGCGCCGCCGATGAGTAGCTCGGTTGGGCCGGTCAATTGCGAATAGACCAAAACCATAATGAAGGCGCCGGCCTGGAACGTGAGCAGCGCTGGCCGACGTCCGACCCGGTCGGCAAATTGACCGAACACCCAAATGCCGCACGCCATGCCTAACACGGTGACGGCAGTCCACAATGCTGACTGGGTCAGTGTGTAGCCGAACCGCGTCGAAAGGTAGCTCGGCAACCAGATCATGAGCCCGTAATAGCCGAAATTCTGAACAGCGCACAGGGTCAGCATGCCGAGACTGATGCGGGTCGTGGCGGCGTCTTTGATGAGCAAGCCGAGTGGCATCGTTCCGCGGGTTGCTTTGGCGCGCTCCAAAAAGATTTCCGGCTCCGGGACTGACCAACGAACGGCGAATGCGACCAGGCCCGGTATAAGGCCAACCAGAAACATTCCGCGCCAACCGATCAAGGGCAGAAGGAGCGGCGTAATCAGCGCGGCCGCCAAAACGCCTGCCTGCCAGCCGAGCGCCACATAAGTGCAGCCACGCGCACGATATCTTGCCGGCCACGCTTCCGCGACCAGCGCCATGCCGATGCCGAACTCCCCGCCCAGCCCCAAGCCCGCGATCGTTCGATACACGAGCAAATCCCAATAACCCTGCGCGAAAGCGCCAAGCCCAGTGAAAATTGCAAACAGCAGGATAGTCCAGGTCAGCACGCGGACCCGGCCGAAATAATCGCTGAGAATGCCGAACGCAATTCCGCCGACAACCGCGCCAACAAGCGTCCACGTGACGAGCGAACCGGCTTGCGGCGGCGTGAGATGAAGTTCTGCGGATATCGCGCGCAGCATGAATCCGAGAATGAGCAGATCAAATCCATCCATCGCGTAGCCGACGGCGGAGGCGGTAAGCGCCTTTTTCGAAAATGAGCCGATGCGGTCGGCTGGATCGGCTATGTCGGCGTGGATCGCGGTCATGTTGTCCCCTCGCTCTCGGCTCAGTTTGGCGGCAATGCGTTACGCCCTCAAGCCCGTTCGTTTGGCGCTGTGGGCAATTCTTGCAAGCACAAGACACCTGCAGTTGCGCCGTAGGAGATCTCGGGAGTGCTGGCTCACGCGCTCCGCTATCGGAGCGGCTCCGGCACCTCGCCCCCTCCCGATCAAAGCACATAGGGAAGAGGCGGCGTATACGAGCTGCTTACCGTTTTTGCAGCTTTGGACGGCGACTGCCTACAAAATAGGCTCGTGTGTTGCCAAAAAAGCGGCACCGAACCTTTGGTCTACTGTTTCCGCGGTTCATTCAACGACATAAGAAACCCGCCGATCTGGCACATGGCTTGCGAAGCGAATCGCCGGCACGCCGCCGTGCGGCGCTTGCCTAAAGAACGCGAGGGTCGCTCATGTCCAGCTCTAGCAAGAATTCACACCGATCAAACGCAACCATTTCACGACGCGGCTTGCTTGTCGGCGCGAGCGGGCTTGCACTTGGCCTTCCTCTGGCCGCAACGGTGCCGGCCCGAGCGGATGAGACGATCAAGATCGGCATCCTTCATTCGCTCTCGGGCACCATGGCAATCAGCGAGACCACGCTGAAAGACGTGATGCTCATGCTGATCGACGCCCAGAACAAGAAGGGCGGCCTCCTCGGCAAGAAACTCGAGCCGGTGGTGGTTGATCCTGCATCGAACTGGCCGCTCTTTGCGGAAAAGGCCCGCGAGCTGATCAGCAAGGACAAGGTCTCGGTTGTGTTCGGCTGCTGGACCTCGGTGTCGCGCAAATCGGTGCTGCCGGTGTTCAAGGAGCTCGACAGCATCCTGTTCTATCCCGTTCAGTTCGAAGGAGAAGAGGGAGAGCGCAACGTGTTTTATACCGGTGCGGCGCCGAATCAGCAGGCCATTCCGGCAGTCGACTATCTGATGAGCGCCGACGGCGGCTTGGTGAAGCGCTGGGTGCTGGAGGGCACGGACTATGTCTATCCGCGCACCACCAATAAGATTCTTGAGGCCTACCTGAAGCAAAAGGGCGTCGTCGACGCCGACATTATGATCAACTATACGCCGTTCGGTTTTTCGGACTGGCAGACAGAAGTATCCAAAATCAAGGCTTTCGGGTCGGCAGGCAAGAAGACAGCCGTGGTGTCCACGATTAACGGCGACGCCAATGTGCCGTTCTACAAGGAGCTTGGCAACCAGGGCATCAAGGCGACCGACATTCCGGTCGTCGCTTTCTCGGTGGGCGAAGAAGAGCTTGCCGGCTTGGATACCAAGCCGTTGGTCGGCCATCTTGCCGCCTGGAATTATTTCGAGTCGATCAAGACACCGGCCAATACCGCCTTCATCAAAGAGTGGCACGACTTCATCGGCAATCCGAAGCGGACCACCAACGATCCGATGGAGGCGCACTACATTGGCTTCAACATGTGGGTGAAGGCGGTGCAAAAGGCCGGCACGACCGATCCGGACAAAGTCATCTCTGCGTTGCCCGGGACCAAGCAGGCCAATCTCAGCGGCGGCGTGTCGGAGATGCTGCCCAATCACTACATCACCAAACCGGTCTTCATCGGCGAGATCAGGCCGGACGGCCAGTTCAATGTGGTGTGGAAGACCAAAGATCTGGTGCCTGGTGCTGCGTGGTCGCCCTATCTGCCGGGATCGAAAGACCTGGTTGCGGATTGGGTCAATCTCAAATGCGGTAATTACAACACGGTTACCAAGACCTGCGGCGGAACTTAGAGGTCGTTGCCGATATCCCGTCATTCCGACGAGGACATCCTGCGGGAGGGAGACGGCGCCCTTCCGCAAACAGCGCCGGGGACATGCGATGCGTTGCAGCCGGGCCTGGCTCGTTGCTTTGCTGTTTGGCCTTAGCTTGCTACTCGGCCAAACGGCGACGCGCGCCAGCACCATCAATGATGCCATCGCTCATTTCACGGCTGACGACTTCGACGAAACGGGTGCCGGTATCAGCGAGGTTGCGGCGAGCGGCAGTCCTCGCGCGGCGGTTATTCTGCAAGCGCTGCAGAACGGCCAGCTCATGTTCAGCGCCGAGAGGAAAGCCGTCTATGTCCAAGATGATGCCGGCAAACTTTGGGACGCCGTCACGGGAGACGCGGTCGGCGGAGATCCGCCCGCCGACCTTGATACGGTGAATATCAACAATCGGCTGCGCAGCGCCATTGATGCGGCTCTCGGCGGGCTTACGCTGTTGTCCGCCGATCCTGCCAAGCGACTCGATGCCGCCGAGGCCGTCTTCAAATCGCGCCAGGCCAGCGCACTGCCGACGCTTGAGGCCGCATTCGCCAAAGAGCAGGACGGCCGGATCAAATACGTGCTCGCGCAGGCGCGCGCCGCAATCGTGCTTACCTCGCCTGATGCCGCTACCGCCGACAAGCTTGCGGCGGTCGAGATCATTCGTCAGCGTGGCGACCAGGATGCCCTGGCATTGCTCTTAAGTTTGCCAGACGGTACGGCTGTGCCGGTCATGCGCGCGGCCAATGCCGCAATCGCCGCGATTCAGCAACGTTTGGCTCTATGGGATGCCGTCCAAAATGCCTGGTATGGCCTCTCGCTCGGCTCGGTCCTGCTCCTGGCCGCGATCGGGCTTGCCATTACCTTCGGCGTCATGGGCGTCATCAACATGGCGCATGGCGAAATGGTCATGGTGGGGGCCTACGTGACCTTCCTCGTGCAGAATGCCATCCGCGGCTACGCGCCGAATTTGTTCGATTACTCATTGGCCATTTCTGTTCCTTCGGCTTTCATTGCCGCAGGCCTCATCGGCATCCTGATAGAGCGCTGCATCATCCGTTTTCTCTACGGGCGACCGTTGGAAACCCTGCTCGCCACATGGGGCCTGTCGCTGATCCTGCAGCAGGCGGTGCGGACGATTTTTGGTCCGAACAATCGCGAAGTTGGCAATCCGTCCTTCATGAGCGGCGCATTTGACGTCGGCGGCATCACGGTCACCTACAATCGGCTCTGGATCATTTGCTTCGCGCTCGCAGTCTTTGTTGCCCTGCTCGGGCTTCTGCGCTTCACGCGATTCGGACTGGAAATGCGCGCCGTAACGCAAAATCGCGCGATGGCGGCCTCGATGGGCATTCGCACAAGCCGTATCGATGCGCTCACCTTCGGGCTCGGATCCGGAATTGCCGGCATTGCCGGTGTGGCTCTGTCACAGATCGACAATGTCAGCCCTAATCTCGGGCAAGGCTACATTATCGACAGCTTCATGGTCGTGGTGTTCGGCGGCGTCGGCAATCTGTGGGGCACATTCGTGGGCGCCTTTGTGCTCGGCATTGCCAACAAATTTCTTGAACCTTACGCCGGCGCGGTGCTCGGCAAGATCGCGATTCTCGTCTTGATCATTCTGTTCATCCAGAAACGTCCGCGCGGCTTGTTCGCACTCAAGGGCAGGGCGGTCGAGGCATGAGCGGGCATTTCCTTTTCCGTCTCCTTGATCGAAGCACGGTGATCTTTCTGGTGGCGCTTGCGGCTGTGGCCGTGACCGTGCCGCTCCTCAATTTAGCGGTGCCGCAATCATCGTCACTACATGTACCGACCTATGTCGTGGCGCTGTTTGGCAAATATATCTGCTACGCGATCTTGGCGCTGTCGATTGATCTGATCTGGGGTTATTGCGGCATTCTTTCGCTTGGCCATGGCGCATTTTTTGCACTGGGCGGCTACGCCATGGGTATGTATCTGATGCGCCAGATTGGCGCCCGCGGGGTCTATGCCGATCCCGTGCTGCCGGACTTCATGGTGTTTCTGAACTGGAAGGAATTGCCGGTTGCTTGGTACGGCTTTGAGCACTTCGCTTATGCGGCGATGATGGTGGTTCTCGTGCCCGGCGTGCTTGCCTTCGTGTTTGGCTGGTTCGCCTTTCGCAGCCGAGTCACTGGCGTTTATCTGTCCATCATCACGCAGGCCATGACTTACGCGCTGATGCTTGGATTCTTCCGCAACAATCTTGGGTTCGGCGGCAATAACGGGCTTACAGATTTCAAGGACGTGCTCGGCTTCAATGTGCAAGCCGAAACGACGCGCAATGTGCTGTTCGCGCTCTCGTGTCTGGCGCTTCTCCTCGGCTTTCTGGTATGTCGCTTTATCGTCACGTCAAAACTCGGCAAGATCCTGATCGCCATCCGTGATGCGGAGGCACGCGCCCGCTTTCTTGGCTATCGGGTCGAATCCTACAAGCTTTTCGTGTTTACGCTTTCAGCGTGCATGGCCGGCATTGCCGGCGCGCTTTATGTTCCGCAGGTCGGCATCATCAATCCAAGTGAATTCGCACCTGGCAATTCCATCGAGCCGGTGATCTGGGTTGCGGTCGGCGGGCGCGGGACGCTCGTGGGGGCCGCGCTTGGTGCCGTGCTCGTCAACTATGCCAAGACCTATTTCACCTCTGGCGCATTGGCGCAGTATTGGCTGTTCGCGCTTGGCGGATTGTTCATCGCGGTGACGCTGTTATTGCCGCGCGGCATCGTCGGCACGCTGCATCATTGGACGGCGCTGCGGCGGGGCAAAATCGCGGCTGCGGCTGCGGACGGCGTCACCCCTGCGCGGGCCGAACCGCTACCGGCGGAGTGAGCAACGATGGAGCCGTTGACCTCGGCGCTTTTGTATCTCGACGGCGTCACCGTCTCGTTCGACGGCTTTCGCGCGCTCAACAACCTTTCTTTCGCCATCGAGCCCGGTGAAATGCGGGCGATTATCGGCCCTAACGGGGCGGGCAAGACGACGATGATGGATGTGGTAACGGGAAAGACCAGGCCGAATGCCGGCGAGGTTTTGTTTGCCGGAGTGCACAATCTGGCAAAGCTCGATGAGGCTGAAATCGCCGAACTTGGCATCGGTCGCAAATTCCAGAAGCCGACTGTATTCGACAGTCACACCGTGTCCGACAATCTCGAGCTTGCGTTAGAAGCCGATCGGCGCGTGCGCGCCACATTATGGTGGCGGCGAAAGCAGAGCGAGCGTCAGCGCATCGACGAGATTTTGGATATCATCCGGCTGACATCGGTGCGCGACCGAGTCGCCGGCAGCCTCTCGCACGGCCAAAAGCAATGGCTCGAAATCGGTATGCTTCTGGCGCAGAATCCAAAACTGCTGTTGGTCGATGAACCGGCGGCCGGCATGACCGATGCCGAGACCCGCCAGACGGCGGACCTTCTCAAAGCGATCAATCGCGAACATACGGTCGTGGTCGTTGAGCATGACATGACATTCGTGCGCGATCTCGGCGTCAAAGTCACATGTTTGCACGAGGGCTCGGTGCTGGCTGAGGGCACGATAGACCAGGTCTCGGAGAACGAGCGCGTGGTCGAGGTTTATTTGGGACGCTGACGTTATGCTCGATGCCACTGCGATCGATCTTTACTACGGCGCAGCGCAAGCACTGCGCGCGGTTTCCCTGAAGGCGGAGCCCGGCAAGATCACCTGCGTGCTCGGGCGCAACGGCGTCGGCAAGACGAGCCTGCTCGACGCACTCGCCGGACAGCACCCCGTAGCCCGCGGCACGATAACGTGGGAGGGCGGTGACATCACCCGGCTGCGCCCCGCCGAACGCGCCCGGCGTGGCATTGCCTATGTGCCGCAGGGACGCGAGATATTCCCCCTGCTCACGGTTGAAGAAAACCTGAAAACCGGCTTTGCGCCGCTCACGCGCGAGGAGCGCCGCATTCCCGACGAGGTGTTCTCGTTGTTTCCTGCGCTGGAAGGCATGTTGCGACGCCGCGGCGGTGACCTGTCGGGCGGCCAGCAACAGCAGCTTGCGATCGGCCGCGCGCTGGTGATGCGGCCGCGGCTTCTTCTGCTTGACGAACCCACCGAGGGCATTCAGCCGTCGATCATCAAAGACATCGGCCGCGCGATCACCTATTTGCGGTCGCTTGGCAAAATTGCCATTGTTCTGGTCGAGCAATATCTCGACTTCGCGCGCGAACTCGGCGACTATTTTGCTGTGATGGACCGCGGCGCTATCGTTTATTCTTCAATGCGTGATGCGCTTGATGAAGGAGCGCTGCGGCGGGCTATGGCGATCTGAGCGCCACTGATTGACAGACCTGAATACGATCAACAAATGAGATCGACAGCGCCGCTTTACAGCGAAATTCAAGCCGGCAATCGTACGGTCGGGCATATTGGGCTCGCCGTCGACGCAGCTGCAGGGATAACCAGGCGTGCGCGTGTGCATGAAACAGGGTCGCTGCGCGTCCGTTTTCCACGATGTGAAGGCCGGGATTCGCGCGAAGCGGTCATTATCAACACCGCAGGTGGCATGGCCGGGGGAGACAATTATCAGATCAGGATCGAAGTCGGCAGAGGCGCCAATCTGACCGTGACGACGGCTGCGGCGGAAAAGGTCTATCGTTCGCTGGGCCCGGATACCGAAGTAGGTGTGAAGCTTGAAATCGCCGAGGGCGGCACGTTGGCGTGGCTGCCGCAGGAAACCATTCTCTTCAATCGCGTGCAGTTGTGCCGGTCGATCGACATCCAGCTTGCTCCCAACGCCAATCTATTGTTTGCCGAAGCCGTAATTTTCGGCCGCTCGGCTATGGGTGAGAAGCTGCGCGAAGGCAAGTTCGTCGATCGATGGCGCGTCAAGGTCGGCGCTGATCTGGTCTTTGCCGAAAATGTGCGTCTCACGGGAGCGATCGCGCGTAGCTTGAGCGAGAGCGCCGTCGCCAAAGACGCTGTGGCCATCGCGAGTGTTCTCATGATTCCCGGCCGCCAGGACGATATTGCGGCTATACGCGCGAAGGCTGCCAATTTTAGCGGCGAAGTCGGCGCCTCCGCGTGGAACGGTCTCGCCGCTATGCGCTTTGTCGCGCCAAGTGGCGCAGCGTTGCACCGCGATCTTATTACGGCGTTGGCAGTGCTCCGAGCGGCGCCTCCGCCGCGGCTCTGGCTGAACTAGAGGCTTGAGCGTACATGCATCTTACTCCGCGCGAAAAGGACAAGCTCTTGATTGCCATGGCGGCGATCGTGGCCCGACGCCGCCTTGAACGAGGAGTCAAGCTCAATCATCCCGAGGCGGTCGCGCTGATTACCGATTTCATCATGGAAGGCGCGCGCGACGGGCGTACCGTCGCTGAATTGATGGAGAAGGGCGCACATGTGTTGACCCGGGCACAGGTGATGGATGGCATCGCCGAAATGATCCCCGAGATTCAAGTGGAGGCGACATTTCCCGATGGCACGAAACTCGTAACGGTGCACGAACCGATCAGGTGAGGGCGCAATGATCCCCGGCGAAATGTTCATCAAGGCGGGCGAGATCGAGCTTAACAAGGGTCGCCGCGGCATCACGCTTTCGGTGTCCAATACAGGCGACCGGCCGATCCAAGTCGGCTCACACTATCATTTTTTCGAAACCAATCCCGCGCTGCAATTCGACCGCAAGAGAGCGCGCGGCATGCGGCTCGATATTGCCGCCGGCACCGCCATGCGCTTCGAGCCGGGACAAACGCGCGAGGTCAATCTAGTGCCGCTCGCCGGCAAGCGCACCGTCTATGGCTTCCGCAAAGACGTTATGGGAAAGCTTTAAGGGGCGCCGCCATGCCGACCACGATCAGCCGTTCCCTCTATGCCGATATGTTTGGTCCGACGACCGGCGACCGCGTTCGGCTCGCCGACACGGATCTTATCATCGAGGTCGAAAAGGATTTCACTGTCTATGGCGAGGAGGTGAAGTTCGGCGGCGGCAAGGTTATCCGCGACGGCATGGGACAGTCGCAGATCACCAATCGCCAGGGCGCCGCCGATACCGTCATCACCAATGCGCTGATCGTTGATCATTGGGGCATCGTGAAGGCCGATGTCGGCATCAAAGACGGCGCCGTGCTGGCGATCGGCAAAGCGGGCAATCCCGATATTCAACCCGATGTCACCATAATCATTGGTCCCGGCACGGAGATCATTGCCGGCGAAGGAAAGATACTGACTGCCGGCGGCTTTGACACCCACATCCATTTTATCTGCCCGCAGCAAGTCGAAGAAGCCTTGATGTCGGGCGTGACATCGATGCTCGGCGGCGGCACCGGACCTGCGCATGGCACATTTGCGACCACCTGCACGCCCGGGCCCTTCCACATCGCCCGCATGATCCAGGCAGCGGACGCCTTTCCAGTAAATCTTGGCTTTGCCGGCAAGGGCAATGCATCGCGGCCGGCGGCGCTGGAAGAAATGATCAAAGCCGGAGCCTGCGCGCTTAAACTGCACGAGGATTGGGGCACGACGCCGGCTGCGATCGATTGCTGCCTCTCCGTCGCCGACGACTATGACGTGCAGGTGATGATTCATACCGATACGCTCAACGAGTCGGGCTTCGTCGAAGATACGATAAGGGCCTTTAAAGGCCGCACCATTCACGCGTTCCATACCGAGGGCGCCGGCGGCGGCCATGCGCCCGATATCATCAAAGTCGCGGGTTTGCAGAACGTCTTGCCGTCCTCGACCAATCCAACACGGCCCTATACGCGTAATACGATCGACGAGCATCTCGATATGCTGATGGTATGTCACCATCTCGACCCCTCGATCGCCGAAGATCTTGCTTTTGCTGAAAGCCGCATTCGCAAAGAAACGATCGCGGCAGAAGACATCCTGCACGACATCGGCGCGCTCTCGATGATGTCATCCGACAGTCAGGCCATGGGGCGTGTTGGCGAAGTAATCATCCGGACCTGGCAGACCGCCGATAAGATGAGAAAGCAACGCGGCCGCCTCGCACAGGAAAACGGCGACAACGACAATGTGCGGGTGAAGCGCTATGTCGCCAAATACACCATCAATCCGGCGATCGCCCACGGCGTGTCGAAGCTTATCGGTTCGGTGGAGCAGGGGAAGCTTGCCGATCTCGTACTGTGGTCGCCCGCCTTCTTTGGCGTGAAACCCGATTGCGTGATCAAAGGCGGCTCGATCGTTGCGGCGCCGATGGGCGATCCTAATGCCTCGATTCCGACGCCGCAGCCGGTGCATTATCGGCCGATGTTCGGCGCCTTCGGCCGTGCTCGCACCGCTTCCTCGGTTCTGTTTTCGTCGAACGCGGCGGTCGGGGCCGGCCTGGGCAAAAAGCTCGGCATTCAGAAGGAACTAGTCGCAGTGCAAAACACCCGCGGTAAGATTTCCAAGAAAAGCATGATTCACAACGATGCCACGCCAAAGATCGAGGTCGATCCGGAGACGTATGAAGTGCGTGCCGACGGCGAGCTTCTGACCTGCGCGCCGGCTGCAGTGTTGCCGATGGCGCAACGCTACTTTTTGTTCTGAGAACGGAGATCGCATGCGCGCGATTTCAGTGAAGCCGGCTTCGATGTGGTCGGGCGAGCCCAGCGATCGCGTTGTCCTTGACTATGACGGCCGGCACCGCCGGCGCCTGGCCATGACCGGCGCCAACGGTACGGCCTTTGTTCTTGACCTGCCGGCCACCGCCGAGCTGCGGGGCGGCGACGCGCTGGTCCTGGAGGACGGCCGTCTCATTGAGATCGAAGCGGCCGCCGAACCGCTTCTGGAGATCCATTGCGCCGATGCCCTTCATCTCGCTCGCGTTGCGTGGCATCTGGGGAACCGCCATGCGCCGGTGCAGCTGTTGCGACACAGCCTGCGCATTCGCCATGATCACGTGCTTGCCGATATGGCGCGGCAGCTCGGCGCTTGCCTCATCGAGATCTCAGCGCCCTTCGATCCGGAGGGCGGCGCCTATGCTGCTTCCATGGGCCACCATCGGCATGACACGCATAACGACAATCACCGCGGTCAACACGAGCACGATCATGGTTGAGGCGCTATTGCGCGCGTCCCCACGCAGGCGGGGACCTCGACCGCCGGATTCCCACGTGTGCGGAAAGGAGCGGGCGGAGTGTGTCGACGGCTCGCTCACAAGCAATGCGCTGTACCGGCTGATGGTCTGGTTGTCCCCGGCCTATCCGGTTGGCGCTTTCGCTTATTCGAGCGGCATCGAATGGGCCGTCGAAGCCGGCGACATTACCAGCGCCGGCACGCTGCGGGTCTGGCTCGAAAGCATGCTTACTATGGGCGCTGGGCTAAACGACGGCATTTTCTTTGCCCATATGCATCGCGCCATGACGAGGGACGACGCCGTGGCCGCGAAAGAGACAATGGACCTTTCCGCCGCGCTCGTTGCATCTCGCGAGCGTTACGAGGAAACGACCAGGCTCGGCCGCGCCTTTATCGAGGTGACGCAAGCGGCGTGGCCATGCCGGGCACTCGGCAAGCTGCAGAAGGTCGCGAACCGCGCGATCACGTATCCTGTCGCTGTCGGCGCGGCTTGCGCCGGCCACGCGCTTCCTCTTGTCCCCGCGCTTCACGCCTTTCTCGCGGCCGTCGTTGCCAATTGGGTATCGGCCGGCGTGCGCCTGGTTCCGCTCGGCCACACGGACGGTCAACGCCTGCTGCGCAGCCTTGAGCGGGCAGTTTCGGCGACCGCGCAACGTGCGTCGGATGCTTCGTTCGACGATCTCGGCAATGCTTGTTTTCGCGCCGATCTCGCCAGCATGAAACACGAGACGCAATATACTCGCCTGTTCCGAAGCTGATTTGAGGAGCGCGTGATGCAAAGCCCAAATGGTCCACTTCGTGTTGGCATCGGTGGTCCGGTCGGCTCAGGAAAGACGGCACTGATGGATGCGTTGTGCAAGGCGATGCGCAGCACCTACGATATCGCCGCGATCACCAACGATATTTACACCAAATGGGATGCCGAATTTTTAGTGCGCGCGGGCTCGCTGGACGCCGAGCGCATTACGGGTGTCGAAACCGGCGGCTGTCCGCATACCGCAATCCGAGAAGACGCGTCGATGAATCTGGCGGCCGTTGCGGATATGCGCCGAAAATTTCCGCAGCTTGATCTCGTGCTGATCGAATCGGGCGGCGACAATCTGGCCGCGACATTCTCGCCGGAATTGGCAGATTTGACGATTTATGTCATCGATGTTGCGGCCGGAGACAAGATTCCCTCCAAAGGTGGCCCCGGGATCACGCGCTCGGATCTCCTTGTTATCAACAAAATCGATCTCGCGCCCTATGTCGGAGCGTCGCTGACAAAGATGCAGAACGACGCGAAGCGCATGCGCGGGGCAAGGCCCTTTGTCATGACCAATCTGCGTCAGGGCGAAGGCTTGGAGGCGATCGTACGCTTCATTGAGCAAGCCGGCGGATTGTCAAGCCGCTTGTCCGCATAACGATCCGGGTATCGCCACGTTCTGAAGGCTTTGACTGCGCATTCTCGCTATGATCGACCGATTGGTGCAACGGGGCAGAAACACGGAAAGAGCTGCACCCGTTTTTCCCGGCACATAGAGCGGCAGCGGTAAATCCGCGAAGCGGCTGGCTGCCGAACGGCTGCCCAGGACGCCGTTGAAGTGTTTAAATGATGCTACTGTGCATCCTCCTGATCGATAGAAAGAGGCAAGGGGGAATGTTCGAAGAATTCGATCCATGCACGCAGAGCAGAATGGTTCGTGATGAGAATCGCTTCGTGCGCGTGCTTTCTCATCCGCAGCACGTCGTCGCGCATGGGGCGACGCCCAAGCTCGCCGCACAATCTTACCTGCGCCGCTATGGTCACCTGCTCGGCGCGCCGCGTCAGCACCTTAGGCAGCTCTTCCGGCCGATTGGTTGCGAGCTTACTGATGCCGAGGTCGAATATCGGTTTTTGAGCGAAAAAAGATTGGAGGACCTGACAACGGTCGCTTTTCACCAGACCTGTTGCGGTCTACCGGTGTGGGAGGCAGGGCTGTCGGTTACCCTGAAGCACGGCCCCTTCCGCGTCATAGGGGCGCGCTCGACATTGCATCATGGTATTGCGGTGAAGCGCTCTGCCGCTGCGGTGCGATCGCAGCCGCTGGACAATGACGCCTTGGCTCAGAGCCTCGGTCTCGCCGTCGGCTTGCCGCCTGATGCGTCACCGAAGATAACCGAGCAGCACCTGGTCATCTGCCAGTACAAGCCGGAAAGGTTGAAACGTGAGACCGCGCCGCCTAAGCGTCGGGCCGCGTTTGAGCATGGCGCGCCGGTGCTTTCGCTGCGCCGCGTTCATGCATCAATTCGGTCCGACCGGTATTATGTGGCTCGCGCTGTGTACTTCGCGTTCGATCTGCCGCCGGTCCGCCCGCTTCATTGGGTGGCGCTGGTTGAGGCCGAAACCGCCTCGGTTCTCTTGCTGCGGCCCTTCATCGACAATGTCGTGGGCTGGGTATTCGAAGCTGATCCGGCGACACTCGGTGGACCGGGCGCACATGCCGGCAATGCCGCCCTCAACCGGATGCGGAGCGCGGTGAAGCTGCCGCGTCTTGGGGCGCCGGTAAGCGGCATGCAGGCCTTGAGCGGCAGTCGCGTAAAGGTCGCCGATGTCGTCACCCCGGCGATAGCGCCGCCAAGGAGGCCAGTGGGCAAAGACTTCAAGTTCAACGCGCGAACCAATAATTTCGCGGCCGTAAATGCCTACTATAATTGCGACAGAACGTTCCAACTGGTGGAAGATCTGGGCTTTTCACTGGCCGATTATTTCCCTGGAACAAAATTCCCCAGCCGAGTCGATCACCGCGGCCACTACGGCAAGAAGACGCCGGACGGGATTGAGATCAATGCGCACTGCGCCGGCAATCCGACCGGCACCGGCATCGGCCACACCGTCTTCGCTCTGGCCGATCTCGGTGATCCCAAGAAGCCGATCGGCATTGCCTGCGATTGGCGCATCGTGCTGCACGAACTGCTCGGCCACGGAATTCTGTACAATCACATCGGCGCGCCGCGCTTCAAATTTGCACATAGTGCAGGCGACAGCTTTGCAGCGATCCTGCATGATCCCGACAGCAAAGCGCGTGACCGCGGCGATACCTTTCCGTGGCTCCGTGGAATTGCCCCGGCGCAGCGTCGGCGCCACGACAGAAAACCCAGCGAGGGATGGGGCTGGAGCGGGGCGATTGGACTCCATCCGTTCGATCCGGTCAAGGACGACCGCGGGTACAACAACGAGCAGATCCTGTCATCGACAATGTTCCGCTTTTATCGAGCGATCGGCGGCGACTCCAGGGACGCTGCCATGCGCCGATTTGCGGCGCGTATGACCTGCCGCATATTGCTGGCGGGAATCTACAGCCTCACGCCGGCGACCAGCCCAATCGACGCGACGCATTTGGCTGCAGCGCTCATGAAGGCGGATCACGCGAACTGGCGGGCCGAGCACGTTTCAGGCGGCGCCTACCACAAAGTCATTCGCTGGGCGTTCGAAAAACAGGGTCTGTATCAGCTGCCTCATACCAGGAGGCCGAACAACAAGGAGGGCGCCCCGCCCCCGATCGATATCTACGTTGAGGATGGTCGCCACGGCGAATACGCGTTTCAGTCCGACTACTGGAATTGCCAGGCGATCTGGAATCGGCGCCGCAAGGATGGCGGCTTGGCGCACGAGACACCGATCGCCGGACAGACCAACTATGCCTATGTGAGGATCAAGAACCGCGGCTTCAAAGCAGCGACGAACGTGATGGTACGCGCCTTTTACGCGCAGTCTCAGCGCGAACGCGTGTTTCCAGGGGATTACAAGCCAATGAAGCCTGGTCGGCTTACCGTCGCGCGTGTCGCACCCAATTCATCCAGTGAGATTCTGGTGGGTCCGTTCGCCTGGGTGCCTTCGCGCGACGGCCAGAATTGTCTTCTCATGATCGCCTGCGCGGATGGCGACCCGAGCAATGTCGACAATTTGAACGGCCGAGACTCCATACCCGACTGGCAGTTGGTGCCGAACGACAACAATATCGGACTGCGCAGACTCGGTCATGCGTTGGCGGCGGGTTAATTCAACTCGATCGCCCCGCAACTCGCAGTCATAGGCTTGGATCGGCTTCCAAATTAGATGCGCCCTAGGCCTTTTTCAGTTTCTTGTACAAGGCGCTCGTCTTCTGTCGCAGGATTCTGCGAATTTGCGCGTGCCTCCTCAGATGTTTGTCGACTTCTTTGCGAAGCTGCGCACGCTTGCGTGGACTCAATGCTCTGAGTTCCTTCGCACTGTAAACGGTAGGGCGAAATGCGGACATGAAGATATCTCCTCAGTGCTTACGACGGTTGATGGAAAGCTTGCTGCCGGCGCTCAATTATTGTTCTTCATCGAGACTGATATAGCCGAAATCGGGCGGTGCGGAGCATTGACCATTTGTTCCAGCACCTTGCGATAATCTTGACACAGACGATCGATGGATCTGGCGCTGAAGAGATGTGGCTTGTAAATCCACGACCCGACCAGCCCCTCTCGGCCCTCCCGCAAAGCCAAGATAACATCGAAATTCGAGGCCGTCACCAGCGGTTGTGGCATGGCCGGATTTGCCTCTTCCAAACAAAGAGAGGTCCCTGTGCTCGCTACTGGCCGCAAGGCGGCGTTATGCAGGACAATCAGAACGCGACAAAGCTCGGCCGGGTCAACGCCTCGCTCGCATTCAAGCGTTGCGGCGAGCTCCTCGAATGGCAGATCTTGATTGGCGTAAGCCGCGAGCGTCGTGGCGCGAACGCGGCGCGTCACTTCGCGTACCGTCGGATCGCCGGCGATGTTGCTGCGGAGAATGACGGTGTTGGCCACGGGGCCGATGAGAGTCTCGGTGCCGGGACGATTGCGGTTGGCGACATTGGTGGCCACCCGCAGGTCGTCCTCGCCGAGATAGCGCTGCAGCAATATCATGAAGCCGGCGAGGAGGACGATAAACAGCGTAGCATCTTGATCATGGCCAAAACGTCTGACGGCGGCGGTCAACTTCGGCGACAGCGATATCTCGCGTTGCGCACTGTATAGCGCTTCGGCGCCGCGCTTTCGGCGTAGAATGGGAAAGTGCAGCGGCGGGAGTGGGCCGGCCAGTTGTCGGCGCCAATAGTCGAGCTGCGCCACGCCATCGGGGCACAGGGGCCACTGCCTTTGCCAGCTCGCGAAATCCGCATATTGCAAGGCGAGCGGCTCAAGCGGCGAACTCTTTCCTTGAGAATAGGCATCGTAGAGGGCAACCAGCTCATTGACGATAACGCCGAGAGACCAGCCATCGACGATGATTTGATGCATGGTGAGCAATAAAAGGTGCTCAACTTTACTAAGCCGCACCAGGCGCGAACGAATGAACGGCCCGCGCGAAAGGTCGAAGGGAACAAGGAATTCGTCTGTTATGATGTTCCGACCGGCGACTTGCCGTTTGGCGTTGGGCAGCGCAGAAATGTCGTCGAATATCAGCGGTACATGCAAACTTCGGGCGATGGCTTGGAGGTGGCGGCCATTCTGGACATCAAAGCTCGTGCGCAGAATCTCGTGGCGCTGCACGATCTCATTGATGCAGCGCTTCAAAATTGATTTGTCGAGGCGGGAAGTTATCCGCAGCGTGTGCATCACGACAAGAAATGGCAGATCGGGCGATGCATGATGGAGCTTTGCCGACCGTTCCTGAGCCGGAGAAGCAGGCAAGGCCAACCGCCGCGACACGCGATTGATCTGTGAATGCGATAACCGAGCGCTGCTGCCCGCTTTCAGGAGCGGCTCAATATGGGTCGCCATTTCTGCGACTGTCGGAGCATCGAACAGGCTGACGATCCCGAGCTGAATCGCGAAGGTCTCGAAAATGCGGGTCAAGGCTTGCGCGGCCAAAAGCGAATCGCCGCCCAGGTCGAAAAAGTCATCGTGGATGCCGACGCGTTCGCGCTGAAGCACCTGCCCCCAGATTGCGGCAAGCATGGTCTCGACCGACGTGCGCGGCCCAACGAACGGCCGCTCTGGGTTGCCCGTCAGCCCCAGCTTGGCGGCAAGGCCGACGCGTTGCACTTTGCCGGTCGGTCCCTTCGGCAACTGCTCCACGAAAAGAATTTGGCGGGGAATCTTGAAGTCAGCGAGCCGTAGCGCGGCAAACTGGCGAATGTCTTTCGCCGTTACATCGGCGTTCGGGCGCAACACAACAGCGGCCGCGACGTCTTCACCCAACGTGGGGTGGGGGGAGGCAAACGTGACGGCCTCAGCAACGGCCGGGTGCTCAAGCAAAACGTCGTCGACTTCCCGCGGCGCGATGTTTTCACCACCGCGGTTGATCATCTCCCGCGTGCGGCCGGACAGGAAAAGGTAGCCGTCAGGATCGAAAAAGCCCTGGTCGCCGGTTTTGAGCCAGGCACCGACGAAGGCGGCCTTGGTGGCAACTGGATCGCCGTCGTAACCTTGCATGACGCTTGGACCGCGAACGGCAACCTCGCCGGTCTCGCCGGGCGAAAGCGTATTCCCCCGCTCATCGATGATGGCGACGTCAAGTCCCACCGGCACGCCGACAGAGCCGGGTTTGCGCTGGTGAGGCGGCAAAGGATTGCAGGCGATAGGAGCAGATGCAGTTTCAGTCATTCCGTAGAATTCGATGACCGAGGTCCGGAAGGTGCGTTCCAATTCGGCAAACACCGGGGGTGGCAGTGGCGCCGATGCGGAGCGGACGAAACGCAGTCGTACATCGTCGAGGCGATCTCGACCTTGCCGCCCGCGCGCCAGGATCGCCTGGTGGACGGTCGGTACCGCCGAGTACCAGGTTGGTCGAAAAGCGGAGAGCCAGCCGAAGAACTGGTTTGCGTCAAAGCCAGGCGTACAAACAATGCTGCCGCCCGCGGCAAGGGAAGCAAAGACCGTAGCGATTAGTCCGTGGCCGTGAAACAACGGCAGCACGTTCAGGCAGCGATCGGATTCGCCAAGCGCCAATGCGGCAACCGAAGTGTAAGCTGAAGCGCATATATTCGCATGTGACAGCGGCACGATCTTGGGCCGCGACGTCGTGCCCGATGTCAGCAGCATGACCGCGATGTCGCCGGGACCCACGGGATCAGGCGAAGCCTGCAAGGCTCGCTCCGCCGCCAGCGAGAACAGCCCGGCTTCATTACCCGTCGGCGCGATGTCGATCACCAGCATGCCGGCGGCAAGCGCGAGGCGACGCGCCGGGCTGTCGAGGCTGGCGCAAGTGACGAGCGCGCAAGGCCGCAACGCCGCAAAGTAGCGCTCCACCTCTTCCGCGGCATAGTTCGCGTTGACCACCGCGCAGGCTGTATTGCAGGCCAAACACACGATGGCGACGGCGGCTTCCGGACCGTTCGGCAGCATCACCGCGACGCGATCCCGGCGGCCTATTCCCATGGCGCGCAGCTCGCTCCCGGTCTTCTCAATGTGCCGATAGAGATGGTCATAGCTCAGGGCCGGACGATCCAACGCGAGGATCGCCGGCGCATGGGCGAAATGGCGACCGTGATGCGCAAGCAAGTCCCGGAAAGAAGGAAACGGGATTGAGACGCTTGGCGCCATGATAGACTGGTCCAACACGACGTCAGGCCTTGCCAATAATTTACGAATGCGAATGAAGCTCACACTGTCTGAGCCAGAAGCCCATATCCATGTCGCGGTACATCGATGTTGCAATGACAAAATGTTCGCGTGCAGAGTCCAGCTTGCCGGTGCGGCGTTGATGTCGACCAAGGCCAAAATGGCAATGGGCGACGAGCGGCTGCATGCCGTGCTGCTTCGCGAGCTGAAGTGAGGCCCGGTAATGCTTGAGCACGCTGTCCGGATCGAATCGGCTTGGATGAGCCGCAATGTCGCCGAGCAAGTGCTCCGCATGGGCGGCAAAGCCTGGTTGGCGACGTGACGTTTCCATTGCACGCTGCGCCAAGCGTAGAGCATCGTCGAGCCGGCCGAGCTGCAAACAGGCGCGGCCCGCTGCATGGTAGGCCCAGCCGCGATGGCCCACGATGCCACGGGCTGCTTGACGCTCGAGCAACTGCTCAGCTTCGCGGATTCGGTCGAGGGCTTCGGTCGTCTCGCCGATTTGCGCCAACGCCCAGGCCGAGGAGGCGACCGCCCACGGCAAATGTATGCCGGCGTTTCCTGTTCGGATCATTTTGATCCAGTGCTCCACCCTCGAACGGGCCTTTATCCAGTCACCCTTGAGCAGTGGGGGCATGCTGGCGGCGAAATGAACCCAGCCGATCGTAAACGCATGCTCGGTCGGTTCGGCGATGCGGATCGCCTCGGTTTCATATTTGGCAGCCTCCGCGAAGCGGCCCATCTCAGCAAGGCTCATAATAAGCCAAGCTCGATTGAAAACCGACGCCGGAACGGACATCCCGAAATACTCGTTGTTCCATTCGGGCGGCAGCGTGGCGAGAGCATCAAGGGCCAGCTTGACCACATGCGCATATTCGCCGCGATAGCAATGGGCCTGCTCAAGATGGCTGGTCGCCAGCACGCGAATCTTCATATCGTCGACACGTTCGGCTATTTCTAGAGCACGCCTACCGGTCGCGAGCGCTTCGTCGAGCTGGTCGAGCGTTGCCTGGACGGTGACCATGAATGCACAAACCAGGCCGCGCCGACGATCGTCGCGCAACTCGGTGGCGATGTTCTCGGCCTTGCGCAGATGCGCGAGCATCTGTTCGCCTTCGCCGAGCTGGCGTAATACTGTCCGAAGCTCAAGACGAACTTCGAACGCCTGCTCAAGCGTCTCGCGGCATTCCGGAAGCGTATTGAGCGCGGCGAGCGCCTGCTCAAAGCGCGTTCGGGCATCCCCAAGTGCCGAGCGCGCGGCCGCCTTGCTGCCGGCTTGCCGCAGGTAGTGTACGGCCTTCTCGCGCAGCTCGCCGCGCACGGCATGGTGGGCGAGCCGCTCGGTTTGTTCATTAAGCCGGTCGGCATAGAGCGCCTCGATCGCGCCGACAACGCGAGCGTGAATGTCACGCCGGCGATCGCGCAATACGCTGTTGTAGGCGACGTCATGAGTGAGCGAGTGCGTGAACGTATATTGCGGATCGGGAAACAATTGCGTGGCGTTGAGGAATTCTGCCGCTTGCACGTTATCGAGCAAGTTGCGGAGCTCACTTTCCGGCAGTCCGGAAATCGAATGCAAAAGCGCAAACGGCACCTCGTGGCCGATGACTGCCGCCTCCTGCAACAAGCGCTTCTCCGCCGCGGGCAATCCATCGATACGTGCGGCAAGCACCGCCTGAACGGTCGGCGGCACGTCAAGACTGGAAAAAGGGCGGGCCAGTCGGAAATTGCCGCGCGCGCCTTCAAGCACGCCGGAATCGACCAGCGATCGCACGATCTCCTCGACAAAGAACGGGTTGCCGCCGGCCCGCTCGATCAGAAAGCTCTTGAGCGCCTGCATAGTCGCATCAGAACCAAGAAGAACGCGCAGCAGCTCGGCAAGATTATCGCTGGCCAAGGGATCAAGCCGCAGCTGCCGATAGTTTTGCCGGTCGCGCCAATCGTCCCTGTATTCGGGTCGGCACGTCACAATCAAAAGCATCCGGGCATCTTGGGCGCGACCAACAAGCTCGTTGAGCAGCCCCAGCGAAAGCGTATCGTACCAGTGAACGTCGTCGAAAATCGCCACGACTGGCTGCGATCTGGTTTCGCCAAGAAATAATCTGATGATGGACTGATAGGTGTAGTAGCGGTGCTGCAACGGGTCGAGTGATCGAAACGGATGATCGTCGTCCAGCGCGTTGAGAAGATCGAGCACCGGAAGAATGGCATCCTGTAGGCCGGGATCGAGCTTCAGGATCTTGGCGGAAACTTTTTCGCGTGTCGACCGAACGTTGTCGTTTCCGTTGATGCCGAAATAGGCCTTGAGCAACTCGATGACCGGCAAATATGGTGTCGCGTGCCCATAGGACGCGGAATTGGATTCCAGCACGAGCCAATCGGCGGCATGAGGCGAATGCACGAATTCATGGACCAGACGGGATTTTCCGACACCGGCCGGACCGACGATAGCAACGACTTGACCGCGGCCGTGACTCGCAAGCTGCTGGGCACTGCGCAGTTGCTGCAGTTCCATATCGCGGCCGACGAACCGAGTGAGCCCGCGCGCGGCCGCAGTTTGCAGCCGCGTGCGGGCGGCGCCAGCGCCGGTCACTTCATAAATCTGGACATCGTCGCTGAGACCTTTTACCGCTGCCGGCCCGAGCGGCTTCGCAGCGATATAGCCTTCGGCGAAGCGAAGGGTGTCGGCGGTCGCGAGGATTGAGCCGGGCTTTGCCATCTGTTCCATACGCGAGGCGAGGTGCACGGTCGGACCGACGACGCTGTAATCCATCTGTAGATCGTTGCCGATAGCGGAGATGATGATCTCGCCGGAATTCAGTCCGACGCGGATCATGACTGGCGCGCCATGGGTCCGCTGAACCTCGCTCGAATATCTTGTGATGCTCTCTTGCATGCGCAGCGCCGCAAAGCAGGCGCGCACGGCGTGATCCTCATGCGCAAGCGGCGCGCCGAACAGCGCCATGATGCCGTCGCCCATTACGCTGTGCACAGTACCCTCGTAACGATGCACCGCTTCGATCATGCGGTCCACCACGGCATGCAGTATGGCCCTCGCATCCTCCATGTCGCGCTCGACCAGGACTTCCATCGATCCCTTAATGTCGGCAAAGAGCACGGTGACCTGCTTGCGCTCGCCTTCGAGCGTCGTCCGAGCGGTCAGAATCTTGTCGACAAGATGCTGCGGCGTGTAGCTTCGCGGCGACGAAAACGGCGGATAATCGGCTATAGGCTTGAGCGGATGGCCGCATTGCGAGCAGAATTTGGCGGCGGTGGGAACCTCACTGCCGCAATTGCCACAGATGCGAGGCAGCGACGCAGCGCAACCTGCGCAGCTCTCCGCTTCGGGCGGATTGTCGTATCCGCAATCGCGGCACTTCATCTGCGCTCTCCGGAACGCATACTAACCGGACGTACCGCAGCGCCGAAGCCATGCTTTGGCTCCAGCAGGAGAAATGATTTCGTGCAATTGGCCCAGCAATGATTGGCGGCCTTTGCCGGCGATAATCTTAATTCTACACGAGGACGCTCCGTGCGCAAACACGCCGATCTGCGTTTCCTGTGGTTGTAGGTGCGATGTTTGCAGCTATCAGGATTGCTCGTGCATGTCGCAGTCGACCTGCCGCGACTCCTCCGGTTGCCAGCCTTCTGCGACGTTGAGCGATGTCGGGGTGGTGCGCGCCTCATGCCTTTCGTTCGTCATCAGCACCAATTCGCCGCCGAACCGAAGCCGGAACGCCTCGGCGATTTCCAAGCTCTCGAAACACCAACGTCTGATCTCGCGATCGCCGATATGTCGCCGCATGCCGTACCTTTGCACGTTCTTGCTGTAACAATGCCAAGCATTGATCGCGTCCAAAGTTGAGGCAAAACCGCCCTCGGGTACTGGAATTTGCACTACAAAAGGAAAGTGCCGCTCGTTGGCACGATCAGTCACCCTTCTTTTTCGATACAGATTGGCCATGGCTGTACTCCGACCGTTTATTGAGGTCCCTCTCCAGTACCGCCGACATGGCGCGTCCAGCCGCCCCGGCGCGCGTTCACATGCCTCGTTGCAGCGCGTCTGCCAAATCTGCGGTAAGCGGCAGCACGACCAGTAGGGCGGCGGATATTAACAAGCCGACAGCGCAGAACGTGACGATCACTGACAGATCGGATTGTGCGCTGATTCGACCCAACGCGGTCGCGTGGCGGGGTATTCGCGGGTCGGTTGGATCCGTCAAGACCAGGCGTTCGATCCGAATCCGCCCATTCATGGCAACCTCCTCTGCGTTGCCGCGTGCCCATTGACGCGGAATCGCGTCGGCTCATCCGGTGTGTCCCGCACCGATAAGTTATTACGTGAAGCCCAGACCGCTGTGCCGCGTGTCACAGCAAAAATTGCCGCACCAAGGCACGTCCTCCGGCCGCGCCCTGCGCGTCCGGCCGGCGCCCTGCAATCGATGTTGAATGAATTACCGAGATGTAAGGGTTAGAGAGGGGAGGCCTTAGACGGATTCAATCAATTGGCGCAGGGCCTCCGGCTTGAGAATAATCGTCCAGCGGTCCTTCAATTCCAAAATGCCTTTGCGTTGCCAATCGCGCAGGCACCGGTTGACCTTCTCCCGCGAGCCCCCGACCATTTCCGCCAATTCCGTCTGTGACAATGAGAGCTTCGTCACGCCCCGGTTTTGCGGCTGATAATAAAGCAGCGTCTTGGCGAGGCGCATCGGCAGATCGAAGAATGCGATGTCAGACATCCGCTCGTCAGAGCGTCGAATGCGCGCGCAGAGGATTTCCATGAGCTTCATGCACGCTTTCGGGTTTCGCTCCAAAAACGGCAGCACGTCGCGCCGTTCCAAGACCAGAAGCTCGCAATTGGTGAGCGCCGTCGCATTGGCCGAGCGCGGTTTGCCATCGAGCAAAGCGATTTCGCCAAACAGCTCGCCGGCGCGCAGATCAGCCAGAATGATCTCCTTGCCTCTGATGGTCGGCAACCAGATTCGGACAGTGCCGACTACGATCGCCATCATGCTGTCGCCGTCATCGTCGAGCCGACAAATCGGATCACCCGCGGCAAACTTGCGCGGCTGCGCATAAGCAGCAATTTCGCGCCGCCCCTTTTCATCGAGTGCGCTGAACAGGGTGCATTTTTCGAGGGCCTTGAAGCCGCTATTGCTGCGCATGACACGTCAACCGAAAATGGGGCGCTGAACCATCAGGTGACCAGTCCTTGCTGATCCACGGCGAAGCTGAATTTGCCGATCGTTCGTCACGTGACGATCAGGTCCGACCCGGAATAATGACCGTAAGCAATAACACGAGATCGGCGGGCGGACGACAATCTACATTTGTATTCATGCGAATCTTCAAGATTTCGTTGTATTTGGCAAAAGTCCGCGGGATCGGCAATCCCTGTGCTCCAGGTACCGACTGATAGAATCCGGCGGTGAACCAGCCGCATCTTGTGGGCTCGCGTAGTTTCAGCGACAAGGGCAGACAATTTGGTAACCTGATGGTTGATCTCTCCGATCGTAGGCGTCCGCGGGCAGACGCCTACGGCTTTGCTGATGGCCTGCGGCATCTGCCCGCTGGCGCCGAGTTCGACGATCCGTTCTCAAACGCGCGGCGTTAGCCGGGCATTCTTGTGCACGTTGATTCGGTCCTCCGGGATGGCTGAGGCTTCGACACCGTCGGCTTCTCCCGGCAAGGGCCGGATGGACAACCTATGGAAAGCTCACACCTAGCGCTGCAATGAGGAGAACCGCCTTTGCGGCAATAGGAACGTTCAGCAATTTCATTGTCGGCAATCGGAGCAGGTGGCGAAGGCCTTGTATAATGGATTGGTTTGCGTGGACTCAACGATTCAGCCCAATGCGGGCGTCAGCTGTGCCGGGCGCCGGCCTGCGTCGTCGTGCCAGCGCCGCCCACCGCGAGCTTTGCCTGAAATCACGGTGACGTGCAGCGCGAAATTGCCCGCATCGGGTCCGGCATCGTCGCCCCGGCGCCAACGTGCGGTGGCGAGCCGACTTCGCGCTCGCCGTTCGGGTCGGCCGCTCGGTTGCGAGGGCTTTCGATGACGGTAAGATGACGGTTGGTCACGGTATAATTCCTCGGCCTCCAGCCCCGGCAGTTTTATCATGAAAGAACGTGAGGTTGATCTGCTGATCGCTGGCGCAGGCCCCGCTGGAATGACGGCAGCATTGGTAGCGAGTCTGCAGGGACTCGATGTACTGCTGTGTGAAAAGTCGGGACAAGTCGGCGGGACCGGATCGACTTCAGCCGGCACGCTTTGGATTCCCGGAAATCATCAGAGCCGAAGAGCTGGCTTTGACGACAGTGCCGAGCGAGCTGAGCAGTATCTGGATGCGCTCGTCGGAAGCCCGATCAACCGGGATTTGCGGACGGCGTTTCTCAAAACCGGTCCGATTGCGATCGACTATCTGGAAGAAAACAGCGACGTGCGGTTTTTGCCGTGCGGACGTCATCCCGACTATCGCAGCAACATGAAAGGCGCGGCCGTGGCGGGGAGGGCGATCGTTCCTCAACCGTTCGACGGACGCCTGCTGCGCGCGGATTTTCCGCGCGTCCGGCCTCCGATTCCCGAGTTCATGGTGTTCGGCGGCATGATGGTGGGAAAGGCTGACATTGGTCCTCTGATCGGCCGCTTCAAATCGGCGGCCAATTTTGGCCATGCGGCCAAGCTTTTTGTTCGTTACGTCCTTGACCGAACCCGGTACCCGCGCGGTACGCGCCTGGTGATGGGCAATGCCTTGGTCGCGAGGCTCTTCTACAGTCTCAGAAAGCGCGGCGTAGAAATCCTGTTTGACGCGCCAATCACCGACGTTGCGTTCAAGGCGGGGCGCGTGTTTGGCGCGACGATCAGGCGCGCCGGCAAAGAAATCAACGTCAAGGCACGAAAGGGCGTGGTCCTCGCAACAGGCGGTTACGCACATAACAGAAGATTTCGGGAGGCGTTCATGCCGCGCCCGGCTCCGGTTCATTCGCTGAGCAGCGAATTCAACCAGGGCGACGGCCTCGCCATTGGCGAGCGTTTGGGCGCCCGTATCGCGCCGGAGGAGCACGGCCATAGCGGATTGTGGTCACCGGTATCGCTCACGACCAGATCAGATGGCAGCAAGGGTCTGTTTCCCCATCTCATGCTTGATCGTGCCAAGCCGGGATTGATCGCCGTCAATTCCGCCGGCGAGCGCTTTGTCAACGAAGCGGTCTCGTATCACGATTTTGTTGAAGCGATGTTTGAGGCAAATGCCAAGGTGCCGTCGATTCCGTGCTATTTGATCTGCGATGCGACATTCATCGAAAAATATGGCTTGGGCGTCGTCTATCCGGGCATGCGGAAGCTGTCGGCCCTGCTCAAATCCGGATATCTCAAGCGCGACGATACGCTGGAAGGCCTCGCCGCGCGGATCGGCATCGACGGGCACGGACTGCGTCGCACCGTCGCCCGTTATAACGGCTTCGCACGGAGCGGCATCGACATTGATTTCGGCAAAGGCGAGACGGAGCTCAATCGGTTCAACGGCGACGAGAGCCACAAACCGAATCCCTGTATCGGCCCGCTTGCGCGGGCCCCGTTCTATGCCGTGGAAATCTGGCCCGCCGACATTGCGGTAAGCACAGGCCTGTCCACGGACATAAACGCCCGCGTCCTGGACAAGGATCGTCAGGTCATTCCCGGTCTTTATGCCTGTGGAAACGACATGGCATCGCCGATGTCGGGCTCCTATCCCGGCCCGGGGACCACGCTTGGCCCCGCTATTGTCTTCGCTTATCGCGCGGCGATGCACGCAGCAGGCAAGGCTTCATCGCAATGAGCTTGGCATGCTCGCCGCAATGTCATTGCAAGATGATTTCCGTCGCCACACCACGAGCGTCCATTTCGTAGTCCAGCACATCGATGGGCGGACGGCAGAAATGCCACGTCAGCCCTCCGCTTGCGGCGCCGCGAGCGACGATCTCGTCCGCGATGATGTGGTGAATATCATGCACGGTATAGACTTGAGTTGCCGTCGCCTGTTGCCAGGTGACGCCGAGCGCTGCCATACGCCGCTCCAGTTCGCCAAGCACCCATTGCGCCTTCTCGCGGATTGCATCGGGCGACTGCTCGCCAATTCGGATAGTTCTCTCGCGATAGGTTTTGAAGCCTTCGCGCGCTTCGCCGCTGCCGGCAATGACGAAGCTTGGAGACCCGTCCGCACGAGCCGGAATTGTGTAGGAGAAGGCGTAGAGGCTCGGCTCTGCAGGTGGGTTTGCCGCAGGGCAAACATTGCTGCGCGCGATCGGATTAATGCTGTCTTTGACTATCCCGAACCGGCGAAGAGGCTCGACATAGCCTTGGTTGAAGGCGAGAAATCCAGCGTCGTTGAACGGCCTCGGTGAGCGAAGCTCGCAGGCGCACAGCGCCGTGATCGGGCGATCCAGACCTTTTAGGTGGTCCTCGATCCGTAAAAGCCCTTCCGGCAACGGCGGCGGTTCCTTGAAGCGCGCGTGAACGATCGTCCATCCGGGCTCCGCCGCCACGCCGGCGGAATATTGAAAGACGCTCGGAATAAACCGGTATCCACCCGCAGAAAATGTCAGCACGTCTGTCATGCAAGGACTCCACACATTGACTTTCCACCATGTTCTTCAAATACTCGGAGCCAAGCAAAAGAAAAAACCTTGCGGGCGACAATAAAGTCCATGGGAGGGACACGATGCCGGCTTCACGCAGAACGCTGCTGAAAGGCTCCGCCGCCGCTGCAGCCGTCTTAAGCCTCGACTGGAGGCGCGCAACAGCGGAGGCCGAAACCGTCCGCCTCGGCGTCATCTATGACCTGTCCGGTCCTTTTGCGGCGGGCGGCTCGGTCGCCTCTTCGATCGGCACGCAGATTGCGATCGAGCTTTGCAACGAAAGAGGCGGCGTCGGCGGCAAGTACAAGGTCGTCCCAGTCAATGCCGATTCACAGAGCAAGGCCGATGTTGCAATCAACGAGGTCGAACGCCTGATAAACCAAGAGAAGATCGACATTATCGACGGCGTCTATGCGAGCGCCCACGCCGTTCCGCTTTCGGCCAAGGTCGAACAGGAAAAGAGGATCCTCTGGATCACCACCGCGGTCGCGACCGCCGTATTCAAGGACAAGAACCTGCACTATGTCTTCCGCGCGCAGATTCATTCCGATCAGTACGGGGAGGCTTTCGCGAGCTTCGTCACGGAACATGCCAAAGCCAAGCTTGGCATGGAGCCCAAGGACGTAAAGGTCGCGCTCATTCACGAGGATGGGCCGTATGGCAGCGGCGTTGCGGCCGCCGACGAGGCCTATTCGCTGAAGGCCGGGCTTCAGATCGTCCTCAAGGAGGGCTATTCGGCCTCGGCCCCCGATCTCTCCACGCTGGTGACGAAAATCAGGCGGTCCGGCGCTGACTTGATCTCTCATGCCGGCTACAATCCCGACATCACATTGTTCCTGCGCCAAGCGCGGGAGAACGGTCTGCGTTTCAAGATGCTGTTCGGTGCCGGCGCGGGCTATAGCCAGCTCGACAAGCTGCGCGCGACCTTCGGCGCCGATATCGACAACTTCTGCAATATCGATCCGGTGCCCGCGCAATTGCTCGATCCCGCGAAACTGGCGCCGGGGATGGGCGACCTGATCAAGATCATGGTCGAGCGCTATAAGGCGAAGACCGGCGCCACCGACGTTCCGCCACATTGCTCGATGGGATTCAATCAAACCTGGGTTCTGCTCAACAATGTGTTGCCGGTCGCCAAGGAGAAATATGGCGGTTTCGATCCAGAAGCCGTGCGAAAAGCTGCGCTCGACGTCGACATTCCCCCGGGCGGCACGATCCAAGGCTATGGCGTGAAGTTCTTCCCACCCGGCACGCCGCTCTCCGGCCAGAACGAGCGTTCGACCCCTGTGGTGATGCAAAATGCCGGCGAGCATATCGCGGTGGTTTGGCCGACCAATATTCGCACCCAAGAACCGGTCTTTCCGCTGCCGAAATCGTCGATCTACGCGGCATAGTTCGCGATGCTCGCGGTTGAGGGTCTGTGCAAGCGTTTCGGCGGATTCCTCGCCGTGAACGAGGTGTCGTTCGACCTGCGTGCCGGCGAAATTCTCGGGCTCATTGGCCCGAACGGCTCCGGCAAGAGCACAACCTTCAACCTGATCGCGGGAAATTTGCGGCCGAGCGCCGGCTCGATCCGCTTCGACGGCAGAGAGATCGGCGGGCTTGCCGCGCATGCGATCTGTCATCTCGGGATCGGACGCACATTCCAGATTCCGCGACCGTTTCGCAAACTGTCCTTGCTCGAAAACGTCACTGTCGCCGCCTATCACGGAGCAGGAGGCAAGATTTCGCGCGCGGAGGCGCAACACCGCGCCGAGACGGCGCTCGAAATGGTGGGCTTGCCTGTCAGCTCCTCGGTGCAGACAAATGGAATGGGCGCTGCCGCGCTCAAGAAGCTCGAGCTCGCAAGAGCGCTCGCGACCAAACCGCGGCTGTTGCTTGCTGACGAGAGCTTGGGCGGCCTCGATCGCGAGGAGATGGAGCACGCGGCCGAAGTCCTAGACGATATTCGCAACCGCCTCGGCATCACCATCATTTGGGTCGAGCACATCATGGGCGTGCTGATGCGCATCGTCGATCGCGTTATCGTCCTCGATCACGGCGAGAAGATTTTCGAGGGCAAACCGGCTCAGGCTGCAGTCGACCCGCGCGTCACCGAAGTCTATCTCGGCAAAGCGCGGACCTGACGGTCATGCTCTCGCTTGCCGCCGTCTCTGCCGGCTACGGATCGTTCCAGGCGCTGTTCGATGTTTCGCTCGAAGTGGCACAGGGCGAGGCGGTAGGCATCATTGGTCCGAACGGCGCGGGCAAGACCACTTTGATGCGCGTCATTTCCGGGCTCATTCCGATGCGCGAAGGGGCGATGACGCTGGAGGGACGTTCGGTTGGCGGCCTGCCGGCGCACCGGATGGTTGAAGCGGGTATTGCGCATGTGCCGGAGAACAGGCGCTTGTTTCCGCGTCTTTCCGTTGAGGAAAATCTGCGGATCGGCGCCTTTATTCCACAGGCCCGGGCGCATTTCGCCGAACGGCTCGACTGGGTGTTCAGTCTGTTTCCGCGGCTCGAGGAACGCCGCGGCCAACTCGCGGGAACGTTGTCCGGCGGCGAGCAGCAAATGTGCGCGATCGCGCGCGCGCTGATGTCAAAGCCGAAAGTGCTGCTGATGGACGAACCATCCGCCGGTCTCGCCCCGCTCGTCGTGCAGCAGGTGTTCGATCTCGTGCATAAGATCCGCGCCGAGGGCCTGACCGTGCTGATCGTCGAGCAGAACGTACAACAAGTCCTCGAAGTGGTCGACCGTGCCTACCTGCTCGAGGTCGGCGCCATCAAGCTTGCCGGCAGCTCAGCAGAGCTGAAAGACAACAGCTTCATCCGCCAGTCGTATATGGGGCTGTAGCAGATGGACATTTATCTCCTGGAGGCGGTCATCAACGGCATTCTACTCGGCGGCGTGCTTGCGCTGCTGGCGCTCGGCTTGAACCTGATATTCGGCGTGGTCGACGTGATCTGGATCGCCTATGCCGATATCGTCATGTGCGCCATGTATGCGATCTACTTTCTCTACACCGGCCTGAGTGTTCCGCTTCCGCTCGCTTTCCTGATCGCGATCATCGGCGCGGCAAGCCTCGGTGTTCTCGTTCATCTCTTGATCATTGCGCCGGTTCTCAATTCGGCGCCGCTCAATCAGCTGCTGGCAACCGGCGGACTTTTGTTCTTCCTGCAGAGCTTTGCAACGCTCCTGTTCGGGACGGACTTTCGCAACATCGGCGTACGCTTGCCGGTTCTCGAATTTGCGACCATCTATGTGAGCTTTGCCCGCCTGATCGCATTCGCGGTCGGCCTGATCGGTGCGATCGCGCTCTATGGATTTCTCAAATGGACCTATCTCGGTATCGCGATACGCGCCCTCGCGCAGGACCGCGACATCGTCGGGCTGATGGGCGTCGACCCGCGACGCATTTATCTCGTGGTGTCGGCCATCGGCGGCGGGCTCGCCGGTCTGGCGGCGTGTCTGTTGGCGCTGCAATACGACGTGCATCCCTTCATCGGCAACACCTTCGGTCCGGTGATCTTCATGATCTGCGTCTTGGGCGGCCTCGGCAACATGATCGGCGGCTTTGTCGCCTCCTTTATCATCAGCCAGATCATCGCCATCGGCGGATATTACTCGAGTACCGAGCTCTCCTACGTGCTCGCTTTCACGTTTTTCATCGTGCTGATGTTCATCCGGCCGCGAGGACTATTCGCGCGATGAGCACCACTCGTTTGGCATGGGCCGCCGGACTCGCGATCCTGATCGTGCTGCCGTTCATCACGCCGACATATTTCCTGCATCTGTTGATCCAGATTCTGATCTGGGCCTTCATCTACACGGCCTGGTCGCTGATGGGCCGCTTCGGCTTTGTCTCGTTCGGCCATGGCGCCTTCATGGGTATCGGCGCCTATGTGCCGGCGCTGCTCTGGAGCTACTGGAACGTGACTCCGTGGCTGGGGATTCCGCTCGGCGTCGTGCTTTCAGGGTTGCTGGCTATCATCATCGGCTATCCGTGCTTTCGCCGCAGGGTGATTGGGCATTATTTTGCGCTGGTGACGCTGGCGCTGAGCCAGGTCGTCCTGCTGTCGCTGATCGCTGCCCGCGAGATCACAGGCGGCTCGCTCGGTTTCACGCAGAGAGCCGTCGGGTATTCGTGGTATGCGCTGCAATTTCCCGAAAAGAGCTACTTCTATGCAATTGCTGTGCTGCTCTGGTTGTTCGGGCTTGCAGTCTGGCGGCGCATTGACCGCGGCATCGGCCGCGAGGCGCTCGAGGCGATCTCGGAAGACGAAGAGGCCGCGGCGTCGGTCGGCATCGACGTGCTGCGCGAGAAGATGCGGGTGACCGTGATCAGCGCGGCGCTGACTGCGCTCGGCGGCGCCGTCTACGGACAATATGTGATGTATCTTAATCCCGAGACCGTGTCGGGCATTGCCGTGTCGCTTCAGATCGTATTCGCCGCTATCGCCGGCGGCGTCTATTCGCTGTTCGGACCCAGCGTCGGGGCGCTGCTAACCCTCTCCCTCACCGAAGGGTTGCGCGTGTGGTTCGGCGCGAACTTCGTCGGAGCCGCCAATACGATCTATGGGATTTTGCTTGTTCTTTGCATCATCTTCATGCCGCAGGGCATTGTCGGCACCCTGCAAAGACCTAAAGGATCGTCGGCGCGGCGCGACATAGCGTGGAACTGGCGGAAGGGGTGAGATTCGAACTCACGAGGGAGCGTAACCCCCTGCCGGTTTTCAAGACCGGTGCCTTAAACCACTCGGCCACCCTTCCATCAGCCTCGGCCACCCTTCGGCCACGCTGAACTGCGATCCCATATCATCCCGCGATCGGCCGATCACCAGGGAAGCCGATCACCAGGCAAAGTGTCGTGGCGTGCCCCGCTGCTTTTGCGAAGCCCAGGCGCGCCATGGATCGCCGTCATTTCGATCTGCTCATCCGCCAGATATTTATCCAGTACCGCTCTGTCGAGATAAAGTGCGCGACAGGCAATTTTTCGACGGCTCTTACAGCACTTTCCGGAAAAGCGGGTACCGGTTTTCCGTAAGAAAATGGACAAGACAAAAAATCTGGGGCTTTTCCGATTCCATCGAATCGGAAAAGCTCCAACCCCAAATGGGATCATCGGCTACCGCCCGCCCCAGGTTGCGCCAAGACGCAAGTTGAGCCGCCGTCATTTCGGGCGCCGGATCATGCTCGTCCGCCGCTCGGCCGTCATGGCCGCCATGGCCGTCATGGCCGTTTCGACCTCATCTCGCCGGTCGAGCGCAGCCCTTGCAATGGTCCATTCACTATTGCGCGGCCTGCGCCCATTTCCGCCACAATCTGACCACGCTAGAATTCGATACCAAGCGGGTGGGATGGGGGACAATGCGGCGTCGGGCACGCTCGGCAGCAGGGAGACGGTTTGCGCCGGTCTTGGCCTGCATTGCGCTGTGTCCTCTCCTCGCGCATTGCAGCAATGGCAGCAGGATAGACCCGCGTTACGGCGTTGCCCCCAGCGAGCGCCTGGTTGAACCGGGCCAAATGGTGCCCAAGGGCGGCGGCATTTACCGGGTCGGTTCGCCCTATATGGTCGGCGGTCGCCTTTATGTCCCGGAGCTCGACCCGCATTACCGGGCGGAGGGCTTGGCCTCCTGGTACGGTGAGGATTTTCACGGCCGTTCCACCGCCAATGGTGAAATCTTCGATTCGAATGCGATTTCCGCGGCCCATCCCACCATGCCGCTGCCGAGCTATGCCCGGGTGACCAATCTCAGAAACGGCCGCTCGCTGATCGTGCGCGTCAATGACCGCGGTCCGTACGCCGCCAATCGCATCATCGACGTATCGCGACGTGCAGCCCAGCTGTTAGGCTTCATCGGCCAGGGCACCACGCCGGTCCGCGTCGAATATGTCGGCCCGGCCCAGCTGGACGGGTCGGATGATCGGCTTCTGGAGGCGACCCTGCGTCAGGACGAGCCCGCGCCGGCGCCAGGCAGCGTCAAACTTGCCGCCACACGAATCGTGCCGGTCTCGATGACGATTGCACCGCGCAATACCCGCATCGCCAGCACCGGGCCGCTCGCCGGGATCACCGGCAGCGTGTCTTATGCCGAAACCTCGTCAAGCGGCGACGATATGATCCAGGTGCTAAGCGGCCGCGGACTTTACTGATCAAGCCGACGGGCGTTGGCGTGCGGCGCGACATTTTTCACGGCGCGCTGCGCCTCGCGATCAGGCGCGCTATTTTCCGCAGGGCGTTTTGGCGAGAATGGCCTGTCCAAGGGGAGGCAAACGTGTCGCAAGCGGATAATGTGTTGCTGCAGGGCGGGCGCAGGGGGCTCGCGGTGGGCTTTTCCCTGGTGGTCGTGGCGCTTGCTGCCACAATATCCCACGCGGCGCCCGTGAGTGGTGCCAAGGGCGATGCCTTTCAGATCGGCGCTCCTGTGGCGGTTCTGCTCGATCCGGACAGCGACAGCCTCCTGTACGAGAAAAACGGCGATCAGCCGTTTGCCCCGGCAAGCCTCGCCAAGCTGATGACGCTGGAATATCTGTTCAACGAGATCAAACACGGCAACGTCAAGCTCGATGATCAATACATCATCAGCGAGAACGCATGGCGCAAAGGCGGCGCGCCATCGCACGGCACGACAATGTTCGCCGCCATACACAGCAGGGTCAAAGTCTCGGATCTCATCCAAGGCATCATCGTCGACTCCGCCAACGACGCTTGCATTGCCATCGCCGAAGCGCTTGCCGGCAACGAGGCCAGTTTCGGTGCGTTATTAACCAAGCGGGCGCGCGAGATCGGATTGCAAAATTCGGTCTTTACCAACTCGACCGGAATATCCGATCCGAACATGCATGTGACGGCGCGCGACATGGCCGAACTCACGCGCCACATCATCAGGACCTATCCCGACTTTTATCCCTATTTCGCCGCGCGCGATTTCACCTGGAACAATATTCACCAGGAGAACCGTAACCTGCTGCTCGGCATGGGTATCGGCGCCGACGGATTGAAGACCGGCGAGTTGAAGAGCGGTGAAGCGGGGGAGGCGGGCTTTCATCTCGTCGGATCGGCCCTGCAAGACAATTTGCGGCTGATTGTGGTGATCGCCGGGGCGAGGACCGACAAGGAGCGGGCCGACGAAGCGAAGAAGCTCCTCGATTTCGGCTTTCACGGCTTTGAGACCAAAATTCTGTTCGCTGAAGGCCAGACAGTCGGCGAGGCAAAGGTCTTCGGCGGCGAGCGCAGCTATGTACCGCTGATGGGGCCAGGTACCATCAGCTTGATGATGCCGCGCAACAATAATGAGCGGCTGATCGCCCGCATCGTTTATACCGGTCCAATCCCCGCACCGGTGACGAGAGGCCAGGCCATCGGCAAGCTTCGCGTCTGGCGCGGCGATAGCCTTGCGCTCGAAGTGCCGTTGCAGGCTGCGGAGGATGTCGGCATCGGAACTATGTCGCAGCGGGCAATGGACGGCGTGACTGAACTCATGATCGGGCTGTTCCGCGCCGGTGTCAGCCGCCTTTAAAGCCCCCTTCGCGGGTGCGCCGGAACGACCTTGCGCCTATATTCGCCTTGCCGTCCGCAAATCTGGCCTACAAGCTTACGTGCGGAAGCGACTGTAAGCACTTGATCTGATGTAATATCTTCCGGTTGAGCCGGATGGTCCGACAGAGCCTGACTGAATGCGCGGAAAATTCATTACTTTCGAGGGCGGGGACGGCACCGGAAAATCGACCCAAGCCAGAATGCTGGCGCGCCGGCTCGAGGCGGTTGGCGTAAGGGTGCAATTAACGCGCGAGCCGGGCGGGTCGCCTGGAGCGGAAATCATCCGCCATGTGTTGCTCTCGGGAGCAGCCAAGCCGCTCGGACCGGATGCCGAGGCGATGCTGTTTGCGGCTGCACGCGATGATCATGTCCGGCGCACCATCCGGCCGGCCCTCGAGATTGGACGATGGGTGATCTGCGATCGGTTCACCGACTCCACCCGTGTTTATCAGGGCATTCTTGGTCAGGTCGATCAGCGCCTCATCCGTGGCCTCGAACGCATCACGATCGGCGACTTGATGCCCGATCTGACGTTCATATTGGACGTCCCGGTCGAGGTCGGCATGGCGCGCGCCAAAGGCAGGCGAGGTCGCGCGGCGGCAGATCGTTTCGAAGCGGAGGGTTTGGAATTTCACCGCAAGCTGCGCGAAGCCTATCTTGCGGCTGCCGCCGAGGAGCCGCAACGCTGTGTTGTTGTCGATGCAAGCGCACCGAAGGAAACCGTTGGGCGGCAGATCTGGAACATCGTCGGCGCGCGACTCGATCCAGTCACGACCCCTGTGAGCGGTCATGGCCGACGTCACGAGATTGGCGTTTGAGCAGAACCATGAGCCCGCGCGCGATCGAAGACAGTGACGGGACGGATGGAGCGCCGCACCCGCGCGCAACTACGGCGCTGTTCGGCCACGCGGCGGCCCAAGCGACGCTTCTGGATGCCTACCGCTCCGGACGCATTCCGCATGCCTTTCTCATTGCGGGACCGCAAGGCATCGGCAAGGCAACCTTGGCCTATCGCATGGCGCGCTTTGTGCTTGCGCATCCCGATCCGTCATCGCCGCAGGTACAAACGGCAACTTCCCTCGCGATTGAAGCCAACCATCCGGTCGCGCGCCGCATTGCGGCTCAGACGCAACCCGATCTGCTCGTTCTGGAACGCACCTTCAACGACAAAGGCGCGTTGCATAAGCAGATCGCAGTCGAGGACATCCGCCGCACCGTATCTTTTTTCGGCTCGACGGCCGGCGAGGGCGGCTGGCGAATAGCCGTTGTCGATGCCGTTGATGAGCTCAACCGTGCGGGCGCCAACGCGCTCCTGAAAGTGCTCGAAGAGCCGCCGGCGCGCGCGCTGCTTTTTTTGATCAGCCATTCGGCGGCGCGTGTGCCGCCGACATTGCGGTCGCGCTGCCGTATTCTCAATCTGCGGCCATTGGCACGAACCGATCTCGTCGCCGCCGTTGCCGCCGCAACCGGGACTGCGCTGGACGAGAGGCAAATCACCGCCGCAGCGAGCGCTGCGGACGGCAGCGTGGCGCGCGCCTTGGCGCTGCTGGACGAGGACGCGCTGGCGCTGCGCCAGCAGGCGCTAGAGCTTCTGGACCGGCTGCCGTCGGTCGACGCCAAGGCGCTCCATGCCCTTGGCGAGGCCTTGGCGGGAACCGATCCGGAGCCGCTCGCCGCCTTCGTCGACACCGTCAATGTCTGGCTTTCACAGCGGCTTCGTGGCGGCGTGGGTGAGATTGGCCGGATGGCCCGGCTCGCCGAGGTTTTCGAACGCGTCAATGCGGCCACGCGCGACGCCGAAACCTACAATCTCGAGCGCAAGCCGCTGGTCTTCAGCATTTTCAGCCTGCTTGCCGAGGCCACAGCCGGTTGATACCAAGCCCCGGCACAGGACACGACATGCCCGGCAAGCCCTATTACATCACGACCGCGATCGCATATCCCAACGGCGCGCCCCATATCGGGCACGCCTATGAGGCCATCGCGACCGACGCGATCGCCCGCTTCATGCGCCTTGACGGCCACGACGTCTATTTCCTTACCGGTACCGACGAGCACGGCATCAAGATGCTGCAGACGGCGGCGAAGGAGAATCTGTCGCCGCGGCAGCTCGTCGAACGCAATGTGCCGCGCTTCCAGGCCATGGTGCAGAAGTTCGAGTGCTCGAACAATGATTTCATCCGCACCACGGAGCCGCGCCACTACGCCGCATCGGCGGCCATTTGGGAAAAGATGCGGGCGGCAGGCGATATCTATCTCGACAAATATTCCGGCTGGTATTCGGTACGCGACGAGGCCTATTACGACGAGAGCGAGACGCGCCTCGATGAAAATGGGCGACGCGTCGGCCCGCAGGGGACACCGGTCGAATGGGTCGAGGAGGAGAGTTACTTTTTCCGACTCTCCGCCTTTGCCGACAGGCTTCTCAAGCTTTACAGCGATGTGCCGGATTTCGTGCTGCCAAAGGAGCGCATGAATGAAGTCGCCAGTTTTGTGCGCGGCGGCCTGCAGGATCTTTCGATCTCGCGCACCACGTTCGATTGGGGCGTAGCAGTCCCGGACAATCCGAAGCATGTCATGTATGTGTGGGTGGATGCGCTCACAAATTACATCACGGCGGTTGGCTATCCCGATATTCAGTCAGACAAATTCAGGAAATACTGGCCAGCCAGTCTGCATGTCATCGGCAAAGATATCGTGCGCTTTCACGCGGTTTATTGGCCGGCCTTTCTGATGTCGGCGGGCCTCGAAGTGCCCAGGCGCGTTTTCTCGCATGGCTTTCTCTTCAACCGCGGTGAGAAGATGTCGAAGTCGGTCGGCAACGTGATCGACCCGTTCGCGCTGGCCGATGCCTATGGTGTCGATCAGCTGCGCTATTTCCTGCTGCGCGAGGTGCCGTTCGGTCAGGACGGCAATTACAGCCACGAAGCCATTGTCAATCGCATCAATGCGGATCTCGCCAATGATCTCGGCAATCTGGCGCAGCGCTCGCTTACCATGATCGGCAAGCAGTTCGGCGGCGTCTTGCCAAAGCCCGGCCCATTCAGCGCGAACGACCGCGCGATGCTTGCCGCTGCCGATGCCATGATCGCCAAGGCGCGCGAGGTCATGGCGACGCAGCAACTGCATCAGGTGCTCAACACGGTCTGGGCGATCGTGGCCGAGGCCAACCGCTATTTCGCCGCTGAAGCGCCTTGGGCGCTCGCCAGGACCGATCCGGCGCGCCAGGGCACGGTGCTCTATGTGACCGCGGAAGTGTTGCGTCAGGCCGGCATTCTTGCCTTGCCGTTCATGCCAAGGTCGGCGGCAAGATTACTCGACCTTTTGGCTGTGCCAGCGCACGAGCGCAGTTTTGCTTTCCTCGGCGGCAAGCATCGTATTGCTGCGGGCGCCGCGCTGCCGCCGCCGACGCCGGTCTTTCCGCGTTATATCGAGGCCGAGAAGCAAGCCGCGCAATAAATATTTAAATGGGCAGGATGCTCGTCGACAGCCATTGCCATCTCGATTTTCCAGACCTTGCCAACGAGCTCGATGCGGTGGTGGCACGCGCCCGCGCGGCCGGCATCGCCCGCATCGTGACGATCTCAACCCGCGTGGCGCGGCACGAGAACGTGCTGGCAATCGCCGAGCGCTTTCCCGAGGTCTATTGCTCGGTCGGCACCCATCCTCACAACGCGCACGAGGAAGTGGACGTAACGGTGGACGATCTCGTTGCCCGCACGCGTTCGGCAAAGGTCGTCGCGCTGGGTGAAGCCGGCCTCGATTATCATTACGACTACTCGCCGCGCGAAGCGCAGGAGCGAGGCTTCCGTACCCATATCGCGGCGGCGCGCGCGACGGCGCTGCCGCTGGTCGTTCACACGCGCGAGGCCGATGAGGACACTGCGCGCATTCTCGAGGAAGAGACAGGGAAGGGCGCCTTCCCCGCTGTACTGCACTGCTTTACCGGCGGCCGCGATCTTGCCCGGCGCGTCATTGCGCTCGGGCTGTTCATTTCGTTCACCGGAATTCTGACGTTCAAGAATTCGGCTGCCTTGCGTGCGATCGCCGCCGAATTGCCGGCCGATCGCATTCTGGTCGAGACCGACGCGCCGTATCTGGCGCCCGGAAAATTCCGCGGCAAGCGCAACGAGCCGGCTTACGTCGTGGAGACGGCAAAAGTGCTGGCCGAAGCGCGCGGCGTTACGCCCGATGAGATTGCCCGGCAGACGACCGCAAATTTCTTTCGCTTGTTCGCAAAAGTGCCCCGCCCCGCCGCCGTAGCCGCTTGATCGCTGAATGACGCTGAAATTTACCATTCTCGGCTGCGGCTCTTCCGGCGGCGTGCCCAGGCCGGCCCTGGGCTGGGGCGATTGCGATCCGGCCAATCCGAAAAACCGCCGCCGCCGCACCTCGCTTCTGGTCGAACGCAAAGGCGCCGGCGGTGCGACGACCCGTGTGCTGGTCGATACGTCACCGGATTTGCGCGAGCAGCTTCTTGACGCCAATGTCGATTCGCTGGACGGCGTATTCTACACGCACGACCACGCCGATCATACGCACGGCATCGACGATCTGCGCTCGTTCTTCATCAGCCGGCACCGCCCCGTCGACGTCTATCTCGACGAGCCGACCAGCGCCGCGCTGAATGCGAAGTTCGGCTATTGCTTCAAGTCGCCGCCCGGCAGCGACTATCCGCCAATCGTGACCGAGCACCGTCTTACGCCGGGGCTGCCGGTGACCGTCGAGGGGCAGGGCGGACCGATCACCGGTCTACCCGTTTTGCAGGAGCATGGCGACATCGCCTCGCTCGGCTTTCGCTTCGGCAATCTGGCCTATTCCGTTGATCTGAGCGCTTTGCCTCCGGAAAGCGTGGCGGCGTTGGGCGGTCTCGACGTCTGGATTGTCGACGCGTTGCGTTACCGGCCGCACCCCAGTCATTTTTCGCTGTCCGACGCGCTTGCGTGGATCGAACGGCTGAAACCGCGGCGCGCGATCCTCACCAATCTTCATGCCGATCTTGATTACGAGACACTGCGCGGCAAGCTTCCGGTCCATGTCGTGCCGGCCTTTGATGGCATGACGATCAGTCTCGCTGCAGCCTATTAACGGAGATGTTCCATAATATCTCTTATGCGAATCGGCTGTCAGACCCGATGTGCCGGCCGGGCACCTGTGCCCCTTACCAAAGGCCCGGCAGCAGTCGCCAGCGGACGCGCCTTGCATAGTCCGGGTAGCCGGGCAGTTCGTTGTGGAGGACGCGATCTTCGGTGATCGCGCGATGGATGAGAAACGGGACACTCGGCACCGCGAGGACGGCGCATGCGAGCCACGAGCAAAGCGCTAGCCCGCTGGCCAGCAGCACCAGCATGCCGGCCAAATAGCCCGGGTGGCGAATGAAGGCGTAAGGGCCGGTGTCGACCACGACTTGACCGCGGTCGGCTTGAATGCGCACGATCGAGGAGAAAAATCGATTTACGCGCATCGCCCAGAAGGACAACGCATAACCGGTAGCGAGGCTGAGAAAGCCGATCACGCGCAGCCACCGGGGTACGCTGTCGCTCCAATGGAAACGGCCGCGGTCAAGCCCGGCGACCAGCAAATGCGCGACGAAAACGATAAAAATGAGCCTCAACTCTAACGGAGGCTTCCGACCGGCAGGCCGCATGCGCTCGCGGACCAGATCGGGATCAAGGCCGGCCAGAGAGGCCGCGATGACCGCCATCAGCAGGACGAGATAGATCCAGAAGCCTGGAATGGCGAGGCTGCCCGCTCCGCCAAACAGCGCCGCGGCAGCCAGGATCAGGACAATCATCGATTGAATGTAAGCGAAAGCGGGCATGCGCGTTCCCATTGCAATGCACTTGCTGCCGGCAAGAATTAGCCGCTTCTCGTCGCCCGGTCGTCCGGTTTATGAGGTTTTCCTGCACATGAGACAGGACCTATTGTCATGACTCCTTCCCGCGACATCCGCCGTCTCCTCGAAATCATGGCGGCGCTGCGCACACCGAAAACAGGATGTCCATGGGATCTGGCGCAGAATTTTTCGACCATCGCGCCATACACACTGGAAGAAGCCTATGAAGTCGCCGATGCCATAGCGCGCGACGATCTTGCCGACCTCAAGGAGGAATTGGGCGACCTCTTGCTCCAGGTCGTCTATCACGCTCGCATGGCCGAGGAGCAAGGCACGTTCGATTTCGGCGACGTAGTGCAGACGATCACCGAAAAGCTGATCCGCCGGCATCCGCATGTATTCGGTGAAATGGCCGAAGCATTTCAGGAGCATGGTCCGCAAGCGGTTGAAGGCTTGTGGGATCGCATCAAAGCACAGGAGAAGGAAACCAGCCCGCGCAATGGATCAATCGGAAGGAGCGCCCTCTCCGGCGTGCCGGTGGCGCTCCCTGCCCTCACGCGCGCTCTAAAACTTCAAGACAAGGCAAGCAAGGTCGGCTTCGATTGGAACGATGCGCGCGCCGTCTTGCAAAAGATCCGCGAAGAGGCCGCCGAGATAGAAGCCGAGATCGACAGCGCGCCGCAACGGGCAGCAGCCGAAGTCGGCGATCTGCTCTTTGCCGCCGTCAATCTGGCGCGGCATCTGCGCGCTGATCCGGAAAGCCTGTTGCGTCACACCAATCAGAAGTTCGAGCGGCGCTTTGCCGCGATCGAGCACGCCTTGGCCGCCCGAGGCAAGACGCCCCAGGACGTGACACTTGCCGAGCTGGATGCGCTGTGGAACAAAGCGAAGGCAAGCGAATAGCAAATTCCACGGCTCCACCTCGAGGTGCGAGCGCAGCAAGCCTCAAATTTGCGTTGATAACGTCACCCTGAGGTGCGAGCGGAAGCGAGCCTCGAAGAGTGAAGCTCCGGCGCTTGGACCTGCATCCTTCGAGGGCCGCTGCGCGGCCACCCACCTCAGAGCTCAGGATGACGGACCGCCAGCCGCCGCTCGCTCCTTCGCAAACCGCGCCCGTACCGCCGCCGCCCGTTCGGGATCAGCGCGCACGGTCATGGCAATCCGACCATTGTCGTCGAATGCCTTATGGATCACTTCGGTGTGGCGGTGCAACCAGCTCACGCCGGCGCCGTCAGCCGGGTCGAGATTGAGCTCCAGCAATACCCGACCGGCGCTCAGCCGCTGTTCGATCGCGGCGTTGAGTGCAGCAATCCCCTCCCCGGTGAGTGCGGAGACCGCAATCGGCCGCGCCGCCGCTGGCCGGCGCTCCGCGATGTTTTGCAGGCGCGCGCGCTGCCTCGCATCAAGCCGGTCGATCTTATTCCAGACTTCAATGAGCGACCGCTTGCCGTTTGCCGTGCTGTGCGGTTCGATGCCGAGCTGACGCAGAACATTTTCCACATCGGCCAATTGAGCTTCGGCGTCCTCATGTGAAATATCCCGCACGTGCAGGATGACATCGGCTTCGATCACTTCCTCGAGCGTAGCGCGAAATGCTGCGATCAGCATGGTCGGCAGCTCGGAAATGAAACCGACAGTGTCGGAGATGATCACGCGTGCGCCGTGCGGCAGATCGACGGCGCGCAGCGTCGGATCGAGCGTTGCAAACAGCATGTCGGCTGACAGCACGGCTGCGTGCGTCATGCGGTTGAACAGCGTCGACTTGCCTGCATTTGTGTAGCCGACCAGCGCAACGATCGGATAGGGCACGCGCCGCCGGCTTTCGCGGTGCAGATCCCGCGTTCGCTTCACCCTGGCGAGTTCGCTTTCGATCTTGGCGAGACGTTCCTCGATCATGCGCCGGTCGGCTTCGAGCTGCGTCTCGCCCGGGCCGCCGAGAAAGCCGAAACCGCCGCGCTGGCGCTCAAGATGGGTCCAGGACCGGACCAGACGGCTTTTCTGATAGGTCAAATGCGCGTGTTCGACCTGGAGCGCGCCTTCACGCGTGCGCGCGCGCCGGCCGAAAATTTCCAGGATCAGCCCGGTGCGATCGAGCACTTTTGCGCTCCAGGCCTGTTCCAGATTGCGCTGCTGCACCGGCGATAACGCGCAGTCCATGACGACGATGCCGATATCATAGGTTCGAACGAGGCCGACAATTTCGTCGACCTTGCCTTTGCCGAGATAGGTTGCCGGCCGCAAAGCACCGAGCATGACAATGCCGGAGTGCTCAACTTCGAGATCAATAGCGCGAGCGAGCCCGACTGCCTCGTCGAGCCTGGCCGTGGCCGAGCGTTCGCTCGCCGCGGCTTTCGCTGCGGCGCGGCGCAAAACCGGTTCGATGACCAGCGCGCGTCCCGTCGTCGAGCCCGCGGGGCTCAGCCGATCAGAGCGCGTGTCGCGGCGACGAGGCTCCAAACAGTTCTATTCCCCGGACGGCGCTTCTTCGGCGCCTTCGAACAGCTGCACCGGGTGGCCCGGCATAATGGTCGAAATTGCGTGCTTGTAGACGAGCTGCGAATGCCCGTCGCGACGCAGCAGCACGCAAAAATTATCGAACCACGTGACAACGCCCTGCAGCTTCACTCCGTTCACCAGAAAGATAGTGAGCGGAATCTTGTTTTTGCGGACGTGATTGAGGAAGGTATCTTGTAGATTTTGTGCGCGGTCGGCTGCCATGGCCGGTTGTTCCGTTCTTTTGTACCGCGGGCCCCTGCCCCGCGGAGTCGTTTCTTTTGCCTTCGTCCGTGCGGTTGCATTCGGCCCCATACCCACATATCGGGCCGGTCGGACCCGAAGCACCAGCCATTAGAGGGCGCCACGGCAAGCGATGCAAGCCCAAGTTAGGGGCAAGTCTGACGGCAAGCTCTGGGCGCAGTTCGGCGCAGATTCGCGGAATAAGTTGACAGTTCTGCCAATTGTCCCCCGCAAAACGGTGAAATTCGCGCCGCAGCGCGGTTGCGAGCGGCCCCGGTCTGCCGTCCCCGATCGGCCGGCCATCGAGCCGTAGCACCGGAAGCACGATTTGGCCCGTCGAAGTGATGAACGCCCGGCAAGCTTGCTTTGCGCTCTAACGTCGCCCATATTGCGACCCATATTGTAAAGCCCATATATGTTGCCACAGTGAAAACGACGCTCGACATTGCCGATCCGCTGCTGCGCGACGCCAAAAAAATCGCCGCGCGCGAGGGCACGACGCTACGGGCGCTCGTTGAACAGGGACTCAGACTTGTCATTGCCGCGAAGAAGCGGCAAGTGCCGTTTCGTCTGCGGCAAGTCACGTTTGCCGGTAACGGTCTGCGCCCAGAGCTGCAGGGCGCCGACTGGAACCGGATTGTCGAGATGATCTACGAGGGACGCGGGGGTCACGGCGAGTGATTGCCGTGGACACCAACATCCTGGTTTACGCCCATCGCGAAGATGCCCCGTTTCATGCCGCCGCACTGCGGCGGGTGACGGAATTGGCAGAGAATCGTTCGGCTTGGGCGATCCCTTGGCCCTGCATTCACGAGTTTTTCAGTGTCGTCACCAATCCGCGCATCTACGGAGTACCAACCCCGATCAGCCTGGCCATTGATGCCGTCATGGCATGGATGGAAGCGCCCGGCCTGACATTGCTCGCGGAAGCCGATGGATACTGGCGGCAATTGCAGTCAATCCTGACCGCCGGACGGATTATGGGCGCGCAGGTCCATGATGCCCGCATCGCTGCGCTTTGCCGGCTGCATGGGGTGCGCGAATTGTGGTCGGCCGATCGCGACTTCAGCCGCTTTCCCGACCTGAAAATCGTCAATCCTTTGACTGATTAGAGCTTCAGCTCGCCTCGGCAAATTTATGAAATTCGCGCCGCAGCGCGGTTGCAAGCGGCCCCGGTCTGCCGTCCCCGATCGGCCGACCATCGATCCGGACCACCGGAAGCACGATTTGGCTCGCCGAAGTGATGAACGCTTCCCGTGCCGCATAGGCCTCTTTGACGGTAAAGCTGCGCTCCTCGAAGGTCAGCGCCTGAGCCTTAATGACATCGAGCAGGACCATGCGGGTGATGCCGCGCAGGATCGCGTGGTCGGCCGGCCGGGTCACCACGGCGCCGGACGCCGTTACGATCCAGGCATTGGCCGAGGAGGCTTCGGTGACGGCGCCCGCATCGTCCACGAACCAGGCGTCACGGGCGCCCTGCTCAACGGCGGCCTGGCGCGCCAAGACGTTCGGCAACAGACTGGTCGTCTTGATATCAACGCGGCCCCAGCGATTGTCGGGAACCGTGACAACCGCGATGCCGCTTGCCGCAAGCGCCTCATTGCGCGTTCTGTTCAGGGGCCGCGCCGTTACAACCAGGCTCGGCTCGACGGAAACCGGCGGGAAGGCGTGGTCGCGCCGCGCTACGCCGCGACTGATCTGTAGATAAACGATGCCGTAGCGGATACGATTTCGCGCCACGACTTCGTGCAGAACGACGTCGAGGGCTCCCCACGAGATCGGCGGACGGATGCGCAGTTCGGACAGCGAACGCTGCAGCCGCTGCAGATGGCGGCGTTGGTCGATGAGACGGCCGTCCCTGACCTCACAAACTTCGTACACCGCATCGGCGAACTGATAGCCGCGATCCTCGACATGGACCTTGGCCTCGCGAAACGGAAGATATTGGCCATTGACGTAAGCGATGCGGGACATCAGGCATCGGACGAGCAAGGACAGAGGACGAAGAACAGACAGGCCGGCGAGCGGCAAATGGCCTTATCCCTCTTTCCCTCGTGTACCCCCTATCGTCTCCTCCGTCGTCTGTCGTCAGTCAATCCCCAGCGCTTTGAGCTTGCGGTGCAGCGCCGAGCGCTCCATGCCGACGAATTCGGCTGTACGTGAAATATTGCCGCCGAAGCGATTGATTTGCGCCAAAAGATATTCGCGCTCGAAGACTTCGCGCGCCTCGCGCAGCGCGAGACTCATCAGATGCTCACCGCCATTGCCATTCGGCATGCTTGGGATCATCGAGCCGACATCCTGCGGCAGCATCGAAGCCGTGATGACAGCCTCCGGATCGCCGCCGGCAAGAATCATCAGCCGCTCGACATTGTTGCGCAACTGGCGGACATTGCCCGGCCAATCATGCGATTGCAGGACGGCGAGCGCGTCGGCACCGACATTGCGCTTGGGCAGACCCGTGGTCTGCGAGATCTGGGTCATGAAATATTCGACCAGTTCGGGAATATCTTCGCGCCGCTCGGACAACGCAGGCACTCGGATCGGTACGACCGAGAGGCGATGGTAGAGATCTTCGCGGAATTTTCCGACCGCAATATCGGCTTCGATATTGCGGCTGGTTGACGATACGATGCGAACATCGACAGTGACCTTGGTGCTGCCGCCGACCCGCTGGAACGTCTGATCGACCAGCACCCGCAAAATCTTGTTTTGCGTCTCACGCGGCATGTCGGCGATTTCGTCGATGAACAGCGTACCGCCATGAGCTTCTTCGAGCGCGCCGATTTTGCGGCTGGTTGTCCCATTGCCTCCCTCCACGCCGAACAGCTCGACTTCCATATAGTCTGGCGTGATGGCGGCGGCGTTGATAACGACGAACGGGCCATTGGCGCGCCCCGAATGGCTGTGAATGGTGCGTGCGGCAAGTTCCTTGCCGCTCCCCGACGGCCCGACGATGAGAATGCGGCTGTTGGTCGGAGCGACCTTTTCGATGGTCTGACGCAATTGATTGGCGGCCGGCGAGCGGCCGACCAGCGTCGAGGCGAGCGGCGCGAATTGCTTGAGCTCGCGCACCTCACGCCGAAGGCGGGAATTTTCCAAGGCCCGTTCGGCGACCAGGAGCAGACGATCGGCCTTGAACGGCTTTTCGATGAAGTCATAGGCGCCGCGTTTGATGGCCGAAACCGCGGTTTCGATGTTGCCGTGACCGGAAATCATCACGATCGGCAGTTCGGGGTGTTCCTGCTTGAGGCTGTCGAGAAGCTGCAGGCCGTCGAGACGGCTGCCCTGCAGCCAGATATCGAGAAAGACGAGATTCGGCCGGCGCGCAATCACGGCGGCCAACGCTTCATCGCTGTCACGGGCCGTGCGCGTGCCGTGCCCTTCATCCTGGAGGATGCCCGCAACGAGTTCGCGGATATCCGTTTCATCGTCGACGATCAGGATATCGGATGCCATGATCAACCGTCGCCCTCTTCATCTTTGCCGATTGCTCGGTCTTTCTCGAACAGGTCTTTGTTTCAGTCACTTCGCACGTCGGTTAGTCACTCCGCGGCCGCTCGCGGTTCGACCGGCTCGGCGCCCGCCGCGGCGTGCACCGGTTCGGCAACGAACCGCAATTGCATCCAGGCGCCGCGCGCCCCCGGCATTTTCTCGGAGGCATCGCGCAGCTCGATGCGACCGCCGTGCTCCTCCAACACGCGGCCGACGATGGCGAGGCCAAGGCCGGTGCCCTTCTCCCGCGTCGTCACATAAGGTTCGAGCAACCGCGCCCGATTCTCCTTCGGCAGGCCGATGCCGTTGTCGACCACATCGATGACGATCTCCTTACCCTCACGCTTTGCGCTGACGATGACGCGGCCGCGCCCAAGCTCAGCAGGCGGCACCGCGGCGATCGCCTCGGTGGCATTTTTCATGATGTTGGTGAGTGCCTGCGAAATCAGCCGCCGATCGAAACGCGCCGGCATGTTCTCGGCCGGCAGTTCCACTTCGAAATCGATATCCGGATATCCGACCCGCAGCAGGAACACGACTTGCCGCACCGTTTCGGCGATGTCGTCGTCGGCGATCACGGCCTTGGGCATGCGGGCGAACCGCGAGAATTCATCGACCATACGCTTGATATCGTCGACCTGACGGACGATCGTCTCAGTACATTGCTCGAATACCGCGGGATCTTCGGTGATCGATTTGCCGTATTTGCGGCGCAGGCGTTCGGCCGACAATTGGATTGGCGTCAGCGGATTCTTGATCTCATGCGCGATGCGGCGGGCGATGTCGGCCCACGCCGAAGTGCGCTGCGCCAGCACCAGTTCGGTAATATCGTCGATGGTGATGACATAGCCGTGCTCGGCTTCGGCTGCCTGCTCGCTGGTGACGCGCACGGAATAATTGCGCTCCTGGCCTTCGCGCGAGACCGTAACCTGGCGCTGGATCAGCCGCTGATTGCTGTTGGACGCGGCCTGGAAAATCTCGGCAAGCTCGGGGGAAACTCGCGCCAGCGGCAGGCCGAGCGCCTCGTTTTCGCTTCGCCCGATCAGCCGTTCCGCCGAACGGTTGAGTATGGAAATGCGACCGTCGGCATTGACGCCGATGACGCCGGCGCTGGCTCCGGCAAGCACCGCCTCGGTGAAACGGCGGCGGCTGTCGATCAGGTCACGCGCGCGCACGATGTCTTCGTGCTGCGTGCGCAGCTCTTGCGTCATCTTGTTGAATGTTTCGCCCAACCTGGCGAGATCGCCCTCCGAGGGCCGAACCGGAACCTGAATGTTCAAATTGCCGGTCGAGACCACATTGGCCGCGCCGATCAAACGGCGAATTGGGGCGACCAGACGATTGGCGAAGTCCAGCCCGATCCAGGCCGATGACAGCAGAACGATCAGCGCGATGACGGCAAACATCAGGGCAAAGGCGATCTGGATGCCAAGCCGACGGGCTTCAAGATTGGCATATTCGCCGACGCTCTCCTGTGTCGCACGCAATTGCTGCACCACGCGGGGATCGAGCAGCCGCGCGACATAGAGATACATGTCATCGTAGCCGTGCAGCTTGACGACAGCGGCAACGTGATCGCCTTCCGGGATCAACGCGACCTGCGGCTCCGTATCGGTGACCTCATTCAAAATCTGCGCCGAGGGCAGCACGATTTTCTGGTCCATTGTGACGTCGGCGCGCTCCACTGTAGAGCCGTCCGGCTTGATGATGATGCCGGCCGAAAGATTGCGTCCTTTGGCCTGCGCCGTCAGAAATTTGCGGAACTGATCGCGGTCCTGATCAAAGACCGGCTTGGCGCGGCTGAGATCATACGCCATCGCCATGATCTCGCCGCGGATCGCTTCGGCATGTTCGGTCACATAAGCATTGGCGACGATCAACGATTGCTCGATCATGGCGCGCGTGCGCGTCGAGAAGAAACGATCGAGACCGCGATCGAGGGTGGTCGACGCGACGACGGCGATGAGAATGGTTGGCACTGCGGCGATTACCGAGAACAGGCCGACGATCTGGACGTGCAGCCGCGAGCCGGCGCGCCCGCGCCAGCGCGCTTGGATGACAACCCAGACCTCGCGGCCAATGATCGCAAGCAGAAGAACGCCCGTGACGGCATTGCCAAGCAGCAGCTGCTTGACCACCTCATCAACCGGCGCGATCCGCGTCAGGCCGCCGAGCACCAGGAACGTTGCCGCAGCCCATAACAGCGCAAGCCCGAGCGCGGTCGCCCCGACCAGCCGCGACGACATCGGCATCGGCGCCAGCAGCAACAGAGCGTCACTGACGATATTGGCGACCAGCAGCAGGACCACGATCGCGGCCTGTACCGCCGCGGCCGTTGTCACCGCAAATCCGGCGCCGCCGTGAATCAGCGCATGCAACCAGTCAAGCGCATTTGCCAATGCACTGACCGGCGCGATCGGGGTTATGCCGGAGAGCACCAGCAGGGTGAGCGCCGTCAAAAACAGCGCGACACTGTCGGCGATCGGGCCAATCAGCCGCCGTGCTACCGGCGTCGGCGCAGCGGCTGCCGGGTCATGCGGGACAACCTGTTCGACAGTCGACATACAAGTTTCCCGGACGCGTACTGGGGCTTGAATTGGGACGAAAATTTCAGGCAAACGGGATACAGCCACCCACCCCGGGTGATGCTTTTATACAACATTGTTGCCAGATTACGACAATTAATAGGCGTGCTTTTTTTGGCGACGCCGATCGGTTGGGCGGTCCACAGAGGCCTAATTGCCGCTCGAGCGATAGACTTGAATATCCAAGTCCCGAATTTTCTTGCGCAATGTATTGCGATTGACCCCGAGCAGATCGGCCGCACGGATCTGATTGCCACGGGTTGCGGTCAGCGCCGCCGAGAGCAGCGGCCCTTCGACCTCGCGCAAAATGCGATGATAAAGGCCGGGCGGCGGCAGGCCATCCTCGAAACTCGAAAAGTAGCGCGTGAGATAGCGCTCAACAGAGCTTGCCAGGTTATCGTCGCCAGCCTTGTTGTCGCCGGGCGCGACCAGGGCCGGCTGGGATAATTCGGCATCAATCACGGCGGCCGTGATTGTCTCTTGCGGATAGAGCGCGGCGAGCCGCCGAGCGAGGTTCTCCAGTTCGCGGACATTGCCGGGCCAGCGATGCCGCTTGAGGCGATCGAGGGCCGCTTGGTCGATCTGTTTCGGCGGCAACCCCTCGCGCTCGACCAATGCGAAAAAATGGCGGATCAGGTCGGGAATATCTTCGGTGCGCTCGCGCAGCGGCGGCAGCCGCAGCGGCACGACGTTGAGACGGAAGAACAGGTCTTCGCGAAACAAGCCCTGCTGGATGAGCTGGCGGAGATCCTTGTTCGTTGCAGCAATGATGCGCACATCGGCCTTAATCGGCGTGCGGCCGCCGACGGTCGTGTATTCGCCCTGTTGCAGCACGCGCAACAATCGCGTCTGCGCTTCCATCGGCATATCGCCAATTTCGTCGAGAAAGAGCGTACCGCCTTCGGCCTGCTCGAAGCGGCCGGAACTGCGCGTATTGGCCCCGGTGAAGGCCCCTTTCTCATGGCCGAACAATTCGGACTCGATGAGATCGCGCGGGATCGCCGCCATATTGATAGCGACGAACGGACCAGTGCGCCGCTTGCCATAGTCGTGCAGCGCGCGTGCAACCAATTCCTTGCCGGTGCCGGACTCGCCGGAAATCATCACCGTTAGATCGGTCTGCATCAGCCGCGCCAAGACGCGGTAGATCTCCTGCATCGCGGGCGAGCGTCCGACCAACGGTATGGATTCGAAATCTTCGACCTTGGCGGGCTGGGGTGTTTTCTGCTTCGGTTCCGACAGCGCGCGGCCGACGATTGCGATCAACTCCTTCAGATCGAAGGGTTTTGGCAAGTATTCATAGGCGCCGCGCTCTGAGGCGCGGATGGCGGTCATGAACGTGTTCTGCGCGCTCATGATGATGATGGGCAGATCGGGCCGCGTTTTCTTGATCCGCGGCAACAGATCGAAGGCGCTCTCGTCCGGCAGCAGCACGTCGCTGATAATCAGATCGCCGTCGCCCTGGCTGATCCAGCGCCAGAGCGTAGCGGCATTCCCGGTCGAGCGTACTTCATAGCCCGCGCGCGAGAGTGCCTGGTTGAGCACCGTCCGGATCGCTGCATCGTCATCAGCGACGAGAATGCTTCCCTCGGGCATCAATGATCCCCTTCCGATCTGGGGGCGCCGTCCGGCTCGGCACCCTCGCCGTTGTTGGCAGCGGTGTATTTCGGCATCAGGATGCGGAACATGGTTCGCCGCGGCTGCGACTCGCATTCAATGATGCCGCCATGATCGCCGACGATTTTAGCGACCAGCGCCAAGCCGAGACCCGATCCGGTCGGCTTGGTGGTGACAAACGGGTCGAACAGATGCGGCATCAATTCGTCGGGCACGCCAGGCCCGTTGTCACGCACGCCGAATTCAAGCGGCAGCGATATGCGCGCGTTGGCGCCCGGCAGCGACAACCGCACGCCGGGCCGGAACGCGGTCGACAGGATAATTTCGCCGCCCATCGCATTTTCACCGATTGCTTCGGCGGCGTTCTTGATCAAATTCAAGAACACCTGCACCAGTTGATCGCGATTGGCGAGGACTGGAGGCAGCGACGGATCGTATTCCTCGATGAATTTGATATGCCGCGCGAAGCCGGATTGAGCGAGCCTTCTGACGTGATCAAGGACAACGTGAATATTGATCGGCTCGCGCTCTATCGGGCGCTCGTCTGTGAAGACTTCCATGCGGTCGACAAGCTTCACGATGCGATCGGCTTCATCGCAGATGAGCCGCGTCAAGCTGCGATCCTCGTCTTCGACCGACTGCTCGAGCAATTGCGCGGCGCCGCGGATGCCCGAGAGCGGGTTTTTGATTTCGTGGGCCAGCATCGCGGCAAGCGCAATCACCGAGCGCGCCGCCCCGCGGTGCGTGAGCTGGCGATCCATCTTGTCGGCAATCGTGCGCTCCTGCAGCATCACGACGACATAGTCGGGCTGCTCGGGCAGCGGCGCGACATGCAAATCGACCAGCCGGTCGCCGGGATTGCGCGGCGTGCCGAGGTCGACCTTGTATTCGTTAACGGCGGCGCCGCGGCGCCGCACCTGCTCGATCAGCGTGATCAGCGGACTGCCGAACGGCACCAGGTCGCGCAGCAAGTGACGCCGCAGCAACGGCACGGAGACCTCGAAAAATGATTCCGCCGCCACATTGGCATCGACCACCTTTCCGTCGGGGGAAACCACAATGACTGGATGCGGCAGCGCGTTGAGGACGGCGTCGGCCGCAGATGAAGTCAACAGGGACTCGACCGCGCTCATTGCGCGGGCCTCGATGGTCTGCTCCCGGCAGGGCCGGCGCAAAAAAGGATATCGTTTAAAATCATATACTTAACCATGAGGTCTGAGACCCGCAGGGCCAGCGGCGGACATGCACACGAATTAGGCGCCACCTGGAACGTGCATAGAGTTTAGCCAAATCGCCGAACCGCGCAAGTGCTGCACCGCAACATCCATAACCTGTGAACTTCTCGGGCAAAATGTTGATTTTGGAGCCTTCGGATTAGTCAGCCCATCGGATTGATGCGGTTTTGGGCAGCCTGTCCGCGCAAGTCCTTCGCACATCCGGCGACATGCGCTAAAGCCATGCATCCAAGCGATTGGGACCAAGCCATTGGTTCCGAGCGATTGGGCCGCAGCGATTGTCCCGAAGCGAATCTTTACCGACGCGCAGTAGAGAACTGTCATGACAGGCTTGGTGGCCGCTGTGATCGTCGCGGCGGGCCGTGGCGAACGCGCCGGCGGCGGCGTTCCCAAGCAATACCGGGAGATTGCCGGCGAGCCGATGATCCGGGCGACGCTACGCGCCTTTTTGGATCATGCGCGCATCGATCTTGTGCAGCCGGTCATCAACCGCGCGGACGAGGCCATCTATCGCGCGGCCATAGCCGGATTGAAAAATCCTTCACCGCCCGTTCAGGGCGGCGCGACGCGTCAAGCCTCCGTACGTTGCGGTCTTGAAGCACTGGCATCGCGCAAGCCCGAGCTGGTGCTTATTCATGATGCGGCGCGTCCGTTTCTGACCTCTGCGTTGATCGACCGCGCCATCGCGGCGGCCAAGGCGACGGGCGCCGCGGTGCCCGGTATAGCTGTTGCCGACACGGTCAAACAAATTGACGGCGCCGCGATCGTGACCGAGACGCTCGATCGCAGTCGCCTGCGCATCGTGCAGACGCCCCAGGCGTTCAGGTTTGATCTGATATTCAGAGCGCATCAACGCGCCGCCGCCGTTGGGCTCGAGAGTTTTACAGACGACGCCGCGCTTGTCGAATGGGCCGGCCAGCGCGTCAGCGTTTTTGAAGGCGAGCGCGGAAATGTGAAAGTGACAACGAATGACGATTTCGCCCGTGCCGAGATGACGCATATCGCGGCTCTCGCCGACATCCGCACCGGCAACGGCTTCGATGTACACGCCTTCGCCGACGGCGACCACATCATGCTCGGCGGCGTGCGGATCGCCCACTCGCGCGGCGTCACCGGACATTCCGACGCTGATGTTGCGCTCCATGCCTTGGTCGACGCCATTCTCGGTGCACTCGCCGAGGGCGATATCGGTTCGCACTTCCCTCCGTCGGACCCGCAATGGAAGGGCGCCTCCTCCGACCGCTTCCTTGCCTTCGCTTGCGAGCGCGTGCGTCAGCGGCGAGGAATGATCGCACATCTCGATGTGACGGTGGTCTGTGAAGCCCCCAAAATATCACCCCATCGCGATGCCATGCGAAAACGTATTGCCGAAATTGCCGCCATTTCCATCGACCGCGTCGGGCTCAAGGCCACGACCAGCGAAAAGCTCGGCTTTACCGGCCGCGGCGAAGGCATCGTTGCCATGGCCACGGCGACAGTCCGGCTGCCTTGGACCGGTCTGCAGGACACGCGGCATGGGCGATGATGCGCTGTACCGAACCGCAGGTCGCCTGCTCGATCTGTATCGTAGGTGCGGCCTGCATATCGCCACGGCGGAATCCTGCACGGGCGGGCTCGTTGCCGGCACGCTGACGGATATTGCCGGTTCGTCGGACGTGGTCGATTGCGGCTTCGTCACCTATTCGAATGAAGCAAAGCAGGCGATGCTCGGTGTGCCGGCAGCAATACTGGCGCGCCACGGCGCCGTCAGCGGGGAGACGGCGGCCGCCATGGCACTCGGGGCGCTGAAAAATTCGCGGGCGGACATTGCCGTGGCGATCACGGGCATCGCCGGACCAGGCGGCGGCACGAGGGAGAAGCCGGTCGGATTGGTCTATTTTGCTGCGGCGAGCCGCGATGGGCGGACGCTCGCGCGCAAGCGGCTGTTCGGTAAAATCGGGCGTCGGCGTGTTCGCTGGCGCTCGGTCGCCGAAGCGCTCGCGATGCTCGAAGCCTTGGCGCTTGCGGACAAATCGCGCGGATGAGCCGCAATGCTTCCGGCGGCGCTATCGGCTCCAAACGCCGTCGGCATAGGACGGCCAAGATCTGTTATCGCCGAAGCCTGGTGCCGGATACCAGCGGCCCGGCCAATATGCGAACGGGGCGAAAACATATGGGCTGATATCGTCCGCACCCGGCAACGCTGATTGCGCAATATGCCATCCTTGCGTTTCGTGCCGCGACGCACGCTGCCTGTGCGCAGCGTGCGGGCTTTTGCTGATGTTCGAGCTTGGTGAGGCTGAACTCAGACTGGGGGTTCGGGCCGCGAGCTTGTGCAAACTCCCGCGCAGCGCAGGCTGCATGGGAGTTGGGACATGCCCGCTGTCCCCGACTTGGGCCAGGCCGAGGCCAAGAACGAGAGCAGCAGTAAACGCTGGGATCTGTCGCAGCGACACCATGTGATCGACCTCGCAAGCCGCCATTTGGGCCGCGCATTATCCCGCTTCGCCGCCGCGAATTCGACCATCCGGGAAAGCAAATATCGGTAGTAGTTAAGCGGGCAGAGAAATCAGGCGATGCCATAGACCTGGTCGGCGCGCCGTTCAAAGGCAGCAGAGAAGCGGCGGAAGGCGGTGTCAAAGACAGTGCCCATCAAAAACTCAAGCGTACGGCTGCGAAATTCATAGGCGATGAAGAATTCGACGATGCAGGCATCCTCGCCGTCGGGCGTGAAGCTCCAACGATTGTTCATTCTGCGGAACGGGCCGCGAAGATATTCGACCAGAATCTGCAGCTTCGGCCGATCAAGCGTCACGCGGGAGGTGAAGGTCTCGCGAATGAGTTTATAGGCGACGGTCATGTCAACAACGATGACTTCCCTGTCCTCCGCGTCGTTGATGCGGCTGCGCACCTGCAACGATTGGCACAGCGGCACGAATTCGGGGTAATGCTCGACATCGGCAACGAGGTCGAACATGTCGATTGCGGGATGCCGCACCCGCCGCTTGGTCGAAAATTGCGGCATCAAATCAACGTGCTGTCCGCTGCGCCTTCAGCCGCGCAAAGTCTTCGCCCGCATGATGCGAGGATCGTGTCAGCGGACTTGCCGCGACAAGCGCGAATCCCTTGGCATAGGCGATCGTTTCGAGCGACTTGAACTCATCCGGCGGTACGAAGCGCATGACCGGATGATGTTTGCGCGAGGGTTGCAAATACTGGCCGATGGTCAGGAAGTCGACGCCGGCTGCGCGCAAGTCATCCATGACCTGCAAGATTTCGTTCCGCTCCTCGCCCAGCCCCACCATGATGCCGGACTTGGTGAACATGTCTGGATCGATTTCTTTGACCCGCTGCAGCAGCCGGATCGAGGCGAAGTAACGCGCGCCTGGTCGCACGGCGAGGTATTTCGAGGGTACGGTTTCGAGATTGTGGTTGAACACGTCGGGCTTTGCCGCGACTACGGTCTCGACCGCACCGTCCTTGCGCAGGAAATCCGGCGTCAACACTTCGATCGTGGTTTTATCGCAACGTCTGCGGATGGCGCGGATCACGGCAGCAAAATGCGCCGCGCCGCCGTCTTCAAGATCATCGCGATCCACTGATGTCACAACGACATGGGCGAGGCCGAGCTGTGCGGTGGCTTGCGCGACGTGCTCGGGCTCGCCGGGATCGAGTGCTCCCGGAAGTCCGGTCTTCACATTGCAAAAGGCGCAGGCGCGCGTGCAGGTGTCGCCCATGATCATGAAGGTCGCGTGCCTCTTCTCCCAGCACTCGCCGATATTCGGGCAGCCGGCTTCCTCGCACACCGTATGCAGGCCGTTGTCACGCACGATCTGTCTGGTCGTGGCGTAGCCCGCTGAAACCGGAGCCTTGACCCGAATCCAGTCAGGCTTTTGCAGAATCGGCTGGTCGGGCCGGCGCGCCTTTTCCGGATGACGCGGACGGCTTGCAGCAGCATCAGCAATCGTATCAATCAGAACGGCCATCTATCATTGCGCCAGCTTGGGCGGGAACGGCTGTCCCACGTGCCATACTTACGGCTCCGGTTGCTGCGCTGCAAGGTTTGAGTTCCAAATCGTCGCATTCTGCCCCACGCGCGCATGAACAAAACGTAACGATTTTCAAAGCCTTTGCGCCGCGCCAAGCGCAACTTTTGCCACAATAAAAAGGCCTTAGTGGAATCATTGCGATGTGCAACATCGCGACAGGAAATTGCAAGGAAATTTCGTCGTGGCTCGCGCACAAGAAGCGGCTGCACTTGCGCTCCACAGATTTGGCTTCGGCCCGGTCGGCGACCAGATCAATGCCCTCGCGAACGACCCCCGCGGCGCCTTGCTCGCCGACCTTGATCGTCCCGGCAGCGGCCAGATTGCCACCGTCCTGCCCTCAAGCGCCGAGTCGGCGCGCCGGGTATTCGACTTTCAAGCCGAGCGGCAGGCCCTACACAAGCTTGCGCAACGCACCAAGCGGGAAGCGGGGGAAAATCCACCATCTGGCGCATCGCCGACCGCCGCTGCTTCGGCAAATGTGTCTGATGCCGGCGGAATGGCCGTGCCAGGTTCCTCTTTACCTGCGAAACCCAGTCGGCCGAACCAGCCGCCCTTGCCGCAGCAGCTTCTTTTGAGCGAAGCAAAGGCACGTTTCGACGCGGCCGTCACGGCCGAAATCGGCTTTGTTGAACGCCTGGTGTGGTTCTGGTCCAACCACTTCTGCATTTCGGCCGATAAAGTCATTGCAATGGCCGGACCTTATGAACGCGAGGCGATCCGCCCGCATGTGCTTGGCCGTTTCGCCGATTTGCTGCTCGCGGTCGAAAGCCATCCGGCAATGCTGTTCTATCTCGACAACGTCCAGTCTATGGGTCCGAACTCGGTTGCCGGAATCAACCGCGACAAAGGCCTGAACGAAAATCTCGCGCGCGAAACGCTCGAACTGCATACGCTCGGCGTTCGCTCAGGCTATACGCAGACCGATGTGACGAACTTCGCCAAGGTGCTGACCGGATGGTCGTGGATCCCTCCTGCCGAGCCCGAGCACGGCGGCGAGTTTGCGTTCATCAAGCGGCTGCACGAGCCAGGCGATCAGATCGTGCTGGGCAAGCGTTACCCGGACAGCGCAGTGGAGCAAGGCCGTGCGGTGCTTGCCGATCTTGCACGTCATCCGGCGACCGCACGGCACATCGCCGAAAAACTTGCATCTCACTTTGTCGCTGACAACCCGCCGCCTACGCTGGTCGCCAAACTTGCCGAGAGCTTCCACGGTAGCGACGGCGATCTAAAAGCTGTCGCGACGACGCTGGTGACAGCCGACGAGTCGTGGGCGCCGCAACGGCAGAAGCTCAAACCGCCGGCCGAGTGGATCGCTGGCGTCATTCGTTTGAGCGGCACGGAGGCCATCGTTCCGATCGGCCGCATCATGAATGCGCAGGCGATGCTCGGCGCGCCGCTGTGGCGGCCGCCGGCGCCGAATGGCTTTGCCGATACGGAGGCGGCGTGGATCGACGGCATACCTCATCGTATCGATATCGCCAGCGAATTTGCCGGCCGCGCACAAGGCATCGACCCGATCGCGCTGTTGGACAGCGGGCTTGGACCGCTCGCCTCGCGCGCAACGCGTGACACCGTCGCACGCGCTGAAAGCCGGGTTCAGGCGTTGGCGCTGCTCATGATGGCGCCGGAATTCTTGCGGAGGTGACCATGAACCTGCACGCTCCTTCACGTCGCGACGTTCTGCTTGCCTCCGGTACGCTGTTCGCTTGGGCACATCTGCCAAGACTTGCCCAAGCGCAAGGGCGCGATTCGCGCTTTCTCGCCATTATTTTGCGCGGCGCGCTCGATGGGCTTGCCACTGTCGCCCCGATCGGCGATCCCGACTGGGTGGCATTGCGCGGCGATAATGCGCTCACGCTCGACGGTAAGGTTCCAGCGCTGAAGCTCACCGATTTCTTCGCGCTCAATCCGGCGATGCCGAATTTGCATCGCATGTTCCAGGCCAATGAGGCGATCGTCGTCCATGCCTGCGCGACGCCCTATCGCGAGCGCTCGCACTTCGATGGCCAAGACGTGCTCGAGAGCGGCATGCCGAAGGTGACGCCGAGCGAGTCTGGCTGGCTCAACCGCGCGCTGGCTTCGCTCGCGCCTGGCGGCCGTGTCGATCCGAAAGGCAGCAAGGTCTTTGCGGTCGGCCCGGTGACGCCGCTTGTGGTCCGCGGCCCGGCACCGGTGCTGTCCTGGTCGCCGCAACGGGCGATGCCGGCAAGCGAAGACACAATCGGCCGACTGCTCGACCTTTATCGTCATTCCGATGTGAAGCTGGCGAGCGTGCTCGAAGACAATTCCAAGCTGGCCGCGATCGAGCATCCGGGCGATGCGATGAAGAAGCCGGTATCCGGCGCTGCGCAAGCGCGCGCCTATTTCTCCGAAGCCGCCGGCAATGCCGCAAGATTTTTGGCGCAGCCCGACGGGCCGCGGATTGGCGCGCTGGCGCTCGATGGCTGGGACACCCATGTCAATGAAGGGATCGCCAGCGGCCGGCTCTCGCAATTGCTCGGCGCCCTCGATGACGCAATCGCCGCGATCAAGGCCAATATGGGCCCGGCATGGCGCGATACGGCGGTGATGCTGGCGACCGAGTTCGGCCGCACCGCCCATATCAACGGCACCGACGGCACCGATCACGGCACCGCCACCGTCGCACTTCTGGTCGGCGGCGCGCTCAAGGGCGGCCGCGTCATCGCCGATTGGCCGGGGTTGAAACCTGGCGATCTCTACGAGAAACGCGACCTTAGGCCAACCATCGACCTGCGCGCGGCGATCAAAGGCGTGCTGAGGGATCACCTGCATGCCGACGAGCGGATTTTGGCGCAGAATGTATTCCCCGGCAGCGACGGCGTGAAGCCGATGGCGGGACTAGTCGCATAGTTTCCGCACAAAGCGCGACACGCGCTTATCTCGAGCAGATCGTGACGGCAGGCGTTGCCATCATGACGCGACCTACGCAGATAAGCATGGAGCCGGAAATTCAGCGGCGGGCTCAACCCTCTCGCTTCTATTCGACCTCGTCGGTGACGGGGCGCAAATCGATGTCGCACGCGACGAGGACGCGATGATCGCCGCAATCGAATAAGAACATGCAGCGCGAACGTTAAATGTTCAACACGCGCCCATAGGCATCGAGCACCGCCTCCTTCATCATTTCCGAGAGTGTCGGATGCGGGAACACGGTGTGCATCAATTCTTCCTCCGTGGTCTCGAGATTCATCGCCACCACATAGCCCTGAATGAGCTCGGTGACTTCCGCGCCAACCATATGCGCGCCGAGAAGCTGGCCGGTCTTCTTGTCGAAAATCACTTTGACGAGCCCCTGATCCTCGCCGAGCGCGATCGCCTTGCCATTGCCGACAAAGGGAAAGCGGCCGACACGGATATCGCGCTTTTGCTCCTTGGCGGCCTGCTCGGTAATGCCGACCGAGGCGATCTGCGGGCTGCAATAGGTGCAGCCAGGAATCAGGCGCTTGTCCATGGCCTGCGGATGCAGCCCTTTGATGCCCTCGACGCAGATGACGCCTTCGTGCTCGGCCTTGTGGGCGAGCAGCGGCGGACCTGCGACATCGCCGATGGCGTAGATGCCGGGCACGTTGGTGCGGCACATCCCGTCGATAACGATTGCGCCGCGCTCGCTCTTCACGCCAAGCTTTTCCAGCCCCAGATTTTCAATATTGCCGACGACGCCGACCGCCGAAATGACGCGATCAACGGTTAGAGTCTGTGTGCCGCCTTTGCCGTCATCAATGGTTGCGGCAACGCTATCACCCTTCTTGTCAAGTTTGGCCACTTTGGCGCCGGTGAAAATCTTGATGCCTTGCTTCTCAAAGCTCTTGCGCGCGAACGCGGCAATCTCGGCGTCTTCGGCCGGCAGAATCTGCGGCAAAACTTCGACCACCGTTACTTCGGCGCCGAGGGTGCGATAGAAGGACGCGAATTCGATGCCGATGGCGCCGGAGCCGATGACAAGGAGGGTCCTCGGCATGCGATCCGGCACCATGGCTTCGAAATAGGTCCAGATCAATTTCTTATCCGGTTCGAGGCCGGGCAGAATTCGTGGCCGCGCGCCGGTCGCGATGATGATGTGTTTGGCCGCATAAGTGCCGGCGCCCTGCGCGCCCTTCGGCGCTTCGTTGCGCCCTTCCCTCACGATGATCCTGCCGGGTGCGTCGATGACGGCCTCGCCCCAGATCACTGTGACTTTGTTCTTCCTCATGAGAAAGCCGACGCCGTCATTGAGGCGCTTGGATACCGCACGCGAGCGTTTCACTACGGCAGACGGATCGTAGGTCACCTTGTCGGCCGAGAGACCGTAATCCCCGGCGTGCTGCAGATAATGAAAAATCTCTGCAGAACGCAGCAGCGCTTTGGTCGGGATGCAGCCCCAATTCAGACAGATGCCGCCCAAATATTCGCGTTCGACAATGGCGGTCTTGAACCCGAGCTGGGCCGCGCGGATGGCGGTGACATAGCCGCCCGGTCCCGAACCAATGATGATGATGTCGAAATTCGTTTCAGCCATTCAGTCCTCGTTTTTCGGCGCTGCGCAAGCTCGCTTTGCCGCCATATGGGGCGGCCGCGGACGCTCTTACAGCAAGTCCCTCTATTCCGGAATGGGCCGAAAATTTCCGTCGTCCTCCAGGCGCTCGAGCACGCCCGAGCGGATGTCGAAGAACGCGCCGTGGAGCTTGAGATCGCCGCTTTCGACGGCCGTTTCGATCCATGGAAAAGTCACCAGATTGTCAAGCGACAGCCGTACGCCCTCGCGCTCACAGAAATCATGCCGCTGCTCGCGCGGCTTGCGCAGGGCCCGGCGTCGCGCCGGCTCAGCAATGCGCACCCATGGGCCGACGAAATCCGACGCTTCAGGCGGAACGCCGTCCAACAAGGCGCGGATACCGCCGCACATGGCGTGCCCGAGCACGATGATCTGGCCGACGCGCAGCGAGCGCACGGCGAATTCGATTGCCGCACTGATGCCGTGCGGGTTGTCGTCCGGCCCATAGGGCGGCACAAGGTTGGCAACGTTGCGCACGACGAAGAGTTCGCCGGGCCGAGCATTGAAGATCATCTGCGGATCGGTGCGGCTGTCCGAACAGGCGATGACCAGGGCCCGCGGCTGCTGCCCAAGACGGCTCAATTCCTCAAAACGGCTCCTTTCGTCCCGCCAAGTGCCGGCGCGAAAACGGCGGTAGCCTTCGATCAGATCATCCATTGCATCTGTAGCATCAAGTTTTCGTTCGTCGCTGCTTGCCACGCGCGATAAGATGAAGCAAGACGAATGCTCTTGCCACGAGGCCGATTCATGGCCGAATTGACGGTCTACAGCACGATTGGCGTACGCAGCGCTGCCGAAGACCTGTTCTCGCAGTTCGAAAGGGCAAACGGCCACAAGATTGCCGTCACTTGGGGCACGGCGCCGATGCTGGTCAAGCGCGTCGAGAGCGGCGAAAGGGCCGATGTACTGATCTTGAGCCTGGCCGGGCTCGAAAGTCTGAGCAAGCAAGGCAAGATTGTCGTCGGATCGGCCATGGCATTGGCAAGCTCCGGCGTCGCTATCGCCGTGAAAGCCGGTGCGCCGAAGCCGGACATCTCAACGCCTGAAGCGCTGAAACGGACTCTGCTCAACGCCAAATCGATTGCTTACAGCGAGCCGTCAGCCGGCGGCGCCAGCGGTGTATATTTTGCCAGGCTTTTGGAGCGCATGGGCATTGCGGAGGCGATGCGGCCGAAGACCAAATTTCCGCCGGCGGGCGGTTTCTGCGCCGAGCTTCTGCTCACCGGCGAGGTCGAACTCGCTGTGCAGCAAAAGCCGGAACTCCTTCATGTGAAAGGTGCCGAGATTGTCGGCTTTCTGCCCGGTGATCTCAATCTCGTCACGCCGTTCGCGGCCGGCCTCATGCGCGACAGCGAGCACGCCGAACTGGGAAGGGCTTTGATTACGTTCCTGCGCTCGCCTCCGGCCGCCGCAGCGTTCCGCGCCAAGGGACTGGATCCGGCTTAGACAAGGTATTGCGCGATGCCGTTGCCAAACGACCAGTTCTCTTTGCCCACGTCGATTAGATTGATCATTACGTCCTGCGGCCGGATACCGGGATTTTTGCTCAGCAACTCGACGATGCGCGCATAAAGGGCCTGCTTCTGTTCGACGCTTCGCGTATCGCTGACCGTGATCTGCAGCATGACGAAGTCGGCACCGTGCGCGATGCCGAGATAGCTCTGCTCATAAAGGAAATCCTCCTCGGCACGATCAGTCACGACCATGAACCGGTCGTTTTCAGGAACGCCAAATATCTCGCGCAACGCCTGGTAGACCCCGGCGCTGATCGCCTTCTTGTAAGCTGCCGATTTGCCGCGCCGCAGATCGATGCGCACCAGAGGCATTTTCCTTACACCAGCATCATCACCGGATTTTCGATCAGCGATTTGAAGGCCCCGATCAGCACGGCGCCGAGAGCGCCATCCACGGCGCGGTGATCGCATGACAGCGTGCAGCTCATCATATGCGCAACCTCGATCTTGCCATCGCGGACAACGGCGCGCTCCTCCCCTGCGCCGACCGCAAGAATGGTCGCGTGCGGCGGATTGATCACGGCGGTGAAATCCTTGATGCCGTACATGCCCAGATTGGATACGGCCGAAGTGCCGCCCTGATATTCGTGCGGCTTGAGCTTGCGGTCGCGTGCGCGGATGGCGAGATCGCGCATCTCGTTGGAGATTGTCGCCAGTGACTTGGTCTCCGCATTGCGGATGATCGGCGTGATCAGGCCGTTCGGCATGGCAACCGCAACGCCGATGTCGGACTGCTTGTGCTTGAGCATTCCGGCCTCGGTCCAGCTCACATTCGCGTCGGGCACGCGCTGCAGCGCGAGCGCCAGCGCCTTGATGACAAAGTCGTTGACCGAAAGCTTGTAGGTCGGCTTGCCATCCTTGTCCTTGGGCGCAAGCGCATTGATCTCTTCGCGTGCCGCGATGAGCCTGCCGATGTCGCAGTCGACGGTAAGGTAGAAATGCGGAATGGTCTGGATCGAAGCGGTCAGCCGCTGCGCGATGGTACGGCGCATGCCGTCATGCGGCACGACCTCGTAGCTACCCTCCTTGTAGAGCGCGCGGATCTGCTGATCCGACATCGATGGCGCAATGATCGGTGCCGGGGCGGCGCCGGGTGCCATGGCGGGCGCGCGCATACCGCCTTCCTTCGCGGTCGCGACGTCGCGCGCGATCACGCGACCATGCGGGCCTGTGCCTTGGATGCGGCCGATATCGATGCCGGCCTCTTTCGCCAAGCGCCGCGCCAGCGGCGATGAGAAGACGCGATTTGCGCCTTCGCGCGCTGCGATCGGCGCGCCCTGCATAGGCGGTGCAGCATGCATGCCGAGGCGGGTCGTTGTGCCGGCAGGCTGAGCCTTGCCATTGCCGGAGGGCGCAAGTGACGGGGCGGGCGGCGGCTTGGCCACAGTGGGCGCAGCTGCAACCGCGCCCGCCGCTGCCGCCGCCGCTTTCACATCTTCGCCTTCCTGCGCAAGCACTGCAATCAGCTGGTTGACCGCGACATCATGTGTGCCCTCAGGCACGACGATCTTCGCCAGCGTACCGTCATCAACGGCTTCGTATTCCATCGTCGCCTTGTCGGTCTCAATCTCGGCGATCACGTCGCCGGTCTTGACCGTGTCACCCTCTTTCTTGAGCCACTTGGCGAGATTGCCTTTCTCCATCGTGGGCGACAAAGCCGGCATGAGAATATTGATGGGCATGTCAGCTTACTGCTTTTGTTGTGCCAAGATCAGCAGGACGTTCCATTTCGGCCTCGAACATCGCCCAGACCTTTTGGACCACATCGTCTTGGTGCATCGAAGTCTCAAGCGCGCAAATGCGCCCGCTATGGCCCGCGACATCGGCGCGGCGGGCGGAACGGCGAGCGGCTCGAATGGCGAGGCGCCTTCGGCGGAATCATTGCTCATCGATAACAGACCGCTCTTGCCGCCTCGACGACCTCAGCAACAGACGGTAGCGCCAGCTTTTCCAGATTGGCCGCATACGGCATCGGCACATCCTTGCCGCAGACTCGCATCACTGGCGCATCGAGATAGTCGAAAGCCTCCTCCATCAGGGAGGCTGCGATTTCGGCACCCACCCCCGATTGTTTCCAGCCTTCCTCGACGGTGACCACGCGGCCGGTCTTCTTCAGCGACTCGACGATGGTTTGCGTGTCCATTGGCTTGAGCGTGCGCAGATCTATAACTTCAGCCTCGATATTGTCTTGGGCCAGTTCGTCCGCAGCCTTTAGCGCATAGGTCATGCCCATAGACCAGGCGACGATAGTGACATCGTTTCCGGAGCGCACGACGCGCGCGCGGCCGATCGGCAGCACGTAGTCGTCGAGCTTCGGTACCGGCGAAGAATGGCCGTAGAGAATTTCATTTTCGAGAAAGATCACCGGATTGGGATCACGGATCGCGGCCTTAAGCAGCCCCTTGGCGTCGGCCGCCGTCGATGGCGCGATCACCTTCAGGCCGGGAATGTGCGAATACCAGGCCGAATAATCCTGACTGTGCTGGGCGGCGACGCGCGAGGCGGGTCCGTTCGGGCCGCGGAAGACGATCGAAACCTGCACCTGCCCGCCCGACATATAGCGCGTCTTCGCCGCAGAATTGATGAGTTGATCCATCGCCTGCATGGCAAAGTTGAAGGTCATGAATTCGACAATCGGCTTAAGGCCGTCGAGCGCGGCGCCGATGCCAACGCCGGCAAAGCCGTGCTCCGTGATCGGCGTGTCGATCACGCGCCGGGCGCCGAATTCTTGCAACAGGCCCTGTGTCACTTTGTAGGCGCCCTGATATTCCGCGACCTCTTCGCCCAGAATGAAGACGTCTGGGTCGCGGCGCATTTCTTCCGCCATGGCGTCGCGCAACGCTTCGCGCATGGTCATTGTGACGAACTCGGTACCTTCCGGGACCTCTGGTTCCGGCGCAAGAGCGGCCGCGGGCGGCTTGGCGGTGCCGGTCGGAGCCGGCGCCGGGGCTGCGGCCTTCTTCGCCGGCTCGGGCCTTTCCGCCGGCGGCGATTCTGCCCCCTTCTGCTGTCGCGAGGGTTCTTCCGACGGTCCGGCTGCCGGTATAGCGGCCTTCAATGCGCTCGCATCCTCGCCGTCGGCAAGGATCATGGCGATCGGCGTATTGACCGCCACATCGTTGGTGCCTTCCGGCACCAGAATCTTTCCGAGCGTGCCCTCATCGACCGCTTCCACTTCCATTGTGGCTTTGTCGGTCTCGATCTCGGCGATCACGTCGCCGGATTTGACAGGATCGCCTTCCTTTTTGAGCCACTTGGCAAGATTGCCCTTCTCCATAGTCGGCGAAAGGGCGGGCATCAAAATCTCAGTCGGCATGACAGCTCACTTGGAAGCTCAATTCGGCGCGTCGCGTTGAACGCGCCTCAGCGATAAACGTCGGTATAGAGTTCGGAAGGTTCGGGTTCGGGGTCGTGGGTGGCAAATTCGGACGCTTCATTGACAATGGCGCGCACTGACGCGTCGATCTTCTTTAATTCGTCCTCATTCGCCCATTTCTTCTCCAGGAGACGCTTGCGCACCTGCTCTATCGGATCGTGCTCGGTGCGCATCTTGTCGACTTCCTCCTTGGTCCGGTACTTCGCCGGGTCCGACATCGAATGACCGCGATAACGATAGGTCATCATTTCCAAAATGACCGGGCCTTTGCCGGAGCGGCACCAGGCGATGGCGTCTTCGGAGGCTGCCTTGACGGCCCGCACATCCATGCCATCGACCTGTGATCCTGGAATGTTGAACGAGCTGCCACGTTTGGAGAAATCGGTCTGGGCCGAGGAACGTGTCACCGATGTGCCCATCGCGTAGCGATTGTTCTCGATCACATAGACGATCGGCAGTTTCCAGAGCTCGGCCATGTTGAAGCTTTCATAGACCTGGCCCTGATTGGCGGCGCCATCGCCGAGAAACGTCAGACAGACCGTGTCACTGCCGCGATATTTGTTGGCGAAGGCGAGACCTGTTCCCAGTGGAACCTGGGCACCGACAATGCCGTGACCGCCGTAGAATTTCTTCTCCAGCGAGAACATGTGCATCGAGCCGCCTTTGCCTTTGGAGTAGCCGCCGCGGCGCCCGGTGAGTTCTGCCATGACGCCTTTGGGATCCATGCCGCAGGCCAGCATGTGACCGTGATCACGATAGCCGGTGATCATCTGATCGCCATCGCGCATGGCAAGCTTCATGCCGACGACGACGGCCTCCTGGCCGATATAGAGGTGGCAGAAGCCGCCGATCAGGCCCATGCCATACATCTGTCCGGCCTTTTCCTCGAAACGGCGGATCAAGAGCATATGCTGCAGCGCATCGAGCTCCTGCTCCTTGGTGAATTCTGCGATTTTCGCCGTATCCGTGGGCCGACCGGCCCCGTTGCCGGTCAACGGGCTCAAGACTTCAGTGGTTTGTGCCGCTTGCTTGGTTTGGGCGACGGCCATCATTGTCCTCGAAAGGTCATTGTCGTCGAATGTTCCGGCGGGCGGGCTTCCTGCAATAGCGTAATTCACCCTGTTGCGGAAGCCGGGGATGCTGCTCGTTCCCGGCCGGGTCGATGCCGGCCAAATCGTTGTTACAAAATTAATTTCGGAGCCGCCGCCGACGACTTCAAGGGTTCGCCGCGGCAGCGGTGCGGCCAGCCGGAACAGGCTGCGACTGAAACACCAGAGTCAGCTCCTTGGGATCGACATAGTCGAGCAACGCACGCGCTCGCTCGTCGAGCATATCGGGATCGAGGGCGTCCGACTTGAGCAGCGCAATCCGACGCTCCCATTGGGTATGTTCGAGCTTGAGCCGCTGCAGCTCAGCGCTCAGCGCCGCGATTTGCCGATCGATGTCCTCTTTCGCCTTCAGTCCGCGATCGCCGCTATAGGCATTGACGCCGAAATAGCCGATCAGGAGGCCCGCCAGCACATAGAGCGCGAGCGCGTTCAGTACGGAGCGGAGCCGTTTGCGGGTGACCATTGCAGCACCATGTTAGCGCGCCGCTTAAAGCAAGATTAATAGGCGGCATCGTCGTTCTGCGTTGGGCCGCCGGATCCGGCCTTTTGACCCGTCCGATGCAAGCTCCGAGGAGCTTGCAAATCTATACCCCCGTCGCTCAGGCATCGGCGGCGCTCGTGAAAATCTTCGCTGGTGGCGAATTGTGCGCGCTCGCACGCTCCGCCCGTGTCGCAATGAACAGACTACGGCAGTCGGTTGCGCAGTTCGCTGAGCACGAAATTGCCAAAGCGCTTGCCGCGGTTGCGGAAAAAGCGGAGCACGCCGGCATCGACGAAATACGTCAAAAGAATGCTGTCGCGCGTGCGCACCTCGGGGCCGACTGCGTCGGCCGAATGCCAAGTATCCGTGCCGACTGCGAAGGCGTAGCCGGTATTCGGCGCAAACTGCATCCGTTTTACTTTTGGCAGCGACCCGTCAGGCAGCTTTTCGTGGAAGATCGTGCCGATATGTGTCGTCGAACTGTCACGCGGCAAATAGAGCTGCACCGTAATGCCCTTCCAGCGCGTGTCGGTATGCGGGGTGATCAGATAGCCAGGAATGTCGCGCGTCAGGATCGGGATCGGATACATGCCGACTTTGGCATAGCCATGGCCGAAGCGGCGCTCGAGCGCCGGCGCAAGCCGCCGCACGAAAGCCTCCTTGACGGTCGGCGAGCACAACGCGCGACCGACCAGGTCCCAGACCGCGTGCTTCTGCAGGGGCAGGTGACGGATGTATTCCGGAAACAGATCGATCTTCACCCGCGTATGGGTGCCGTCTTCGAGATCATGACCCTTGCTGCGGCCATGCATCGGTCGGTAATCGCGCGCTTCCGGCATATTGCCGAGCATCCGGGCGTAAACATCGTCGGGAAAAACATGGTCGAGCACGAGATGGGTGAATGGCTTGTCGAACAGCGGCGCAGCCTCGACCGCCTTGGCGACGAAATCGCTCAAATTTCCAACCGCAAGCCGGCGATTGCCCGGCTTCAATTCGAGTGTTTGGTCCATGACGGATCGGTCCCCCGCGCGAGAACAGCAGCCAAAGTATCGCCCTTGACACTGCCAAACAAGCGCACATCGCGCATCCGGACAGGTCTATCGGTGTGCGCTGAAAGCCGCGCGTCCGGCATAGACGGCTTGCGGCCCGAGCTCCTCTTCGATGCGCAGCAGCTGATTGTATTTCGCGGTTCGGTCCGAGCGCGCTAGCGAGCCGGTTTTGATCTGGCCGCAATTGGTCGCGACCGCGAGGTCGGCAATCGTGGCATCCTCTGTCTCGCCGGAGCGATGCGACAGCACGGCCGTGTAGCCGGCCTTGTGTGCCGTTTCGACCGCGGCAAGCGTCTCCGTCAGCGTGCCGATCTGGTTCACTTTGATCAAAATTGAATTCGCATAGTGCTTGGCGATGCCATCAGCGAGCCGCTTCACATTCGTGACAAACACATCGTCGCCGACGAGCTGGCACCGCCGGCCAATCGCCTCGGTCAACATAATCCAACCCTCGACGTCGTCCTCGGCCATGCCATCCTCGATCGACACAATGGGGTAACGGCCAACGAGGTCGGCGAGATATTTGGTTTGCTCTTGCCGGGAGCGCTTTTTGCCTTCGCCCTCATAGACGTAAGCTCCGTCCTTGAAGAATTCGGTCGATGCGGGATCGAGCGCCAGCGCTACGTCCTCGCCCGGCTTGTAGCCGGCGTTTTCAATTGCTTTCATCACGAAATCCAGCGCAGCGTCGGCTGAGGCAAGGTTCGGCGCAAAGCCTCCTTCGTCGCCGACATTGGTATTGTGACCTGCGTCTTTGAGAGCCGACCGCAGCGTGTGAAAAATTTCCGAGCCGGCGCGTAGCGCGTCGGCAAAGCACTTCAGGCCGAGCGGCACGATCATGAATTCCTGAAAATCAATCGGGTTGTCGGCATGTACCCCGCCGTTGACGATGTTCATCATCGGCACCGGCAGGAGCCGCGCCGATGTCCCGCCGATATAGCGATAGAGCGGCAGATCATTGGCAATCGCCGCCGCCTTGGCGGTGGCAAGCGAAACACCGAGAATGGCGTTGGCGCCGAGCCTGCTCTTATTCGGCGTGCCGTCGAGCGCGATCATCGTCTCGTCGATTTTGACCTGCGCTTCGGCGTCCATGCCGGAGAGCGCGTCAAAGATCTCGCCGTTGACCGCTTCGACAGCGTTGCGCACGCCCTTGCCAAGGTAGCGTTTGTTGTCGCCATCGCGCAGCTCGACCGCTTCATGGGCGCCGGTCGAGGCGCCCGACGGCACGCCGGCACGGCCGCGCGAGCCGTCAGCCAGAACGACATCGACCTCGACGGTTGGATTGCCGCGGCTGTCCAAAATCTCGCGGCCGATGATGTCGACAATAGCAGTCATGCGGGTTCCCCAGCTGAACATGACGACCCATGATAATCCCCGAAACCGCCGTAAAGCCTGTTCGGGCCGTCGCGGTCCGCGCGCGATGGGCTTCTACAGGATCGGAGAGCCCCTTGTCATGCCCCGTCAAAGCAAGGCATGCAGTCGCTATGGCAAAGAAATCTCCGCAAGCGCCGTTACAACTTGGCCGTCCCTCGCCGCCACCGGCGTCGCCTGAAGAGGCCGTGCTCGACCGCGTGGCGAATCCGCATCCTGATGCCGATTATGTCGCGCGCTTCACCTTTCCCGAATTCACCGTGATGTGCCCGGTTACCGGGCAGCCGGATTTCGCGATTCTGGTGATCGACTACGTGCCGCGGGCTTGGCTGGTCGAATCCAAGTCGCTGAAGCTTTATCTCAACAGCTTCCGCAATCACGGCGCTTTTCACGAAGCCTGCACGGTCGGGATTGGCAAGAAATTGGTCGGCTTGCTCAAGCCGAAATGGCTGCGCATCGGCGGCTACTTCCATCCGCGCGGCGGCATGCCGATCGACGTGTTCTGGCAGGCTGGAAAGCTCCCGTCAGGCGTCTGGGTTCCGGACCAGGCGGTCGCCGGCTATCGGGGGCGCGGATAGCCCTTTAGGGTCGCCAGCAGCGCCGCAGTTTCGCGCACCGGATCGGCAGCGCGCATCACGCTGCCCATTACCGCAACGCCCGTGCAACCGGCCGCGATCACCTCGCCGACGCGCGCCGTATTGATGCCGCCGATCGCCAGCAGCGGCACGCGTGCGGCGCGCGCCATTTCGGCGAGTCCCTTGCGGCCGATCTCCGGACCGTAACCCGGCTTGCTCGGCGTCTCGAAAGCCGGGCCGGCAAGCGCATAGTCGACGAGGCTGGGGTCGATCGCTGCGGCTTCGGTGACAGTGTGGATCGAAAGCCCGATCAGCTTGTCGCGCCCCAGCACCGCGCGCGCGGCTTTGGCGTCACTGCCGGACGACAGATGCACCCCGTCGATGCCTGCGAGTTCCGCAAGCGCCGCCTCGCCGTGCAGCATCAGCCGCGCGCCGTACCGTCTGGTCATCGCCAGGAGGCTGCGCGCCATGGACACCTGTTCGTCTTCCGGCAAATCTTTTTCGCGTACGCTCACCCAGCGGCAACCGGCGGCAAGCGCCGCGCCGACGACCTCGGGCAAAGCACGCCGTGCCTGATGACGGTCGGTCACCAGCAGCAATGGCGGATCGGGCAGTTTCATAGCGCCGGACGTTCCCTTGTTGTTGTCCGTTCCTATCCGCCGACGACCACAGCTTGTCCCTACATTTGGATTATGGAGAATCCAAAGCGGGGAGGAAACGGAGGCTGTTGCATGCGTTTAACAGCAGTCAAATTCATTCTGTTGGCAGTGGTTGCGCTCATCTCCGCGCTGGCGCCGTTGCCTCCGGCGCTGGCGGGGAAAGCCAAAAAGATTACGGTGAAGCCGACCGGCGCCTGCGCGCAGTCAAGCGGCCGCTGCGTGTCGGATTGTGATCAATTTAATTGGTGTACGATGTATATTTGCAGCAACGGTCAATCGACACCGGTGCCATTCTGGCGCTGCTATGAGCCGAGCGGACTGTGCCTTGCGCCGCGCTGCTGAGCGTTAGCGTCCCGCCGGAGCGTAACTCGAGATCGAGCTTGTCATGGTGCCGGGTGAGGTCGTCGGCACGAGGTGGCGCGGCACAACAATGCGCTGGCCTTCGCTCAACGCCGCGCGCGGCGAACCCCCGTTGATCTCGGTCAGCGACCAGAGCGGCACGTGGTAGGTGTCGGCTACCGTTTTCAGCGTATCGCCGGCATGGACCGTTACCGGCGTGCCGGAATCCCACAATTCGACCGCCGCATCGGCCGGCACCTCCAGATGGAGCGGCACCGCCTCGCCTTCCGCAGCAGCCGGTGTCGCGGCTAGCTCGACCACTTTGCTGACCAATTGCTCTTGAATGCGATCGGCCTTTTCGATGTTGATGTGAATGATCTCGCTGTGATTTTTCAGGTTGTAGCTGGCATAGTGACCATGGAAACGCGTGCCCTGCACGACATTGCCGCCGCCCATGATGTTCGAAGACTGGAAGATGTTGATATAGCGCTCGACATTGGGCGGCACGTCATCGGCGATGCGGCTTGGGTCATACGTAACAAGGAGGCTCACCGGAATATCGGCCGCATTGAGCGCCTCGGCGAAGGCCAGGGCGGCATCGCCACCCATCGAATGACCGATCAGGATGATCGGCTGCGGCTCGCGGCGATAGTCGCGGATCGCCTGATCAATGTAAGAGCGCCACACGAGATAAGTGTCGACGCTTGCCGCGATACCGGTACTTCGTATCCGCTCGGCCAATTTGTCCATGCCGCGCGAATAGATCAGGCCGGCAATGCCTCGGAACAAATAGGCCCGACCGCGCGGCACGACGGTGACCTTCGTACCCGCCTGCGGCGGCAGTGGCGGGACGTCACGCGCATCCGCGAGAGCAATCGGCTTGGCGACCGGGGCGCCGGCGGGTATGACGGGTGCAGACGCCTGGCTGAGCTTGGGTTCATTGGCTTTGCTTTGCGCGGCGCGCGCAAATAAGGAATTGAGCGCGTCGGTATCACCCTTGGACGTCGACGCATTCGATTGCGCCGCACCTGATGGCGACCCGCTTGCCGAGCCCGTGCTGTCGGGATCGTCGCCGGTCGAGGTGCTCGCCTGGCTGCTTCGCCAGTCCGCGGATTTGCCGGATCCAAAGCCAGCCGCGCTGAAGGAGGAATCGAACATCGTGTAGCCGCCGCAGCCCGTCAGGCATGCCGCCAGCAGCAGAACGGCCAATTGCTTTGATGGCACGATGCAATTCCGTCGTTGTAGTCGGGCTGTCAAACGCTACGTTGCACGCCACGTCAAACGCCATATGTCCCGGCTGAGCAGCATCCGCTGCGCCGGGATGTGCGCGCGAGACTTGCGAAGGCGCGGTTCCCCGAGAATCGCCATCCAGACTCGTCCCAGGTCCCGAGGAGACCGTGAAATCCTTAATTTCCCCCGAACAGCCAGAGGCTGTGCGCCCGGGCGGGTTAAATCACGGGCTTAGTCCGGCATTTTCGTGGCATGGTTCGCCGCCGAAAGGGCGGCTGTCGGGCGAATTTAAAGGTTGAATCGCCCATCTATCCGCATGATATGAGCGCCGTCCCGCGCACAGCCGCATCAATGCGCTACAGATTGATGAATCGCCCCGCCCGCATTTCTTTCATCTCGCTCGGCTGCCCCAAGGCGCTGGTCGATTCGGAGCGCATCATCACGCGGCTGCGGGCGGAGGGCTATGAGCTCGCCCGCGACCACAAAGGCGCGGACCTGGCGATCGTCAATACCTGCGGCTTCCTCGACAGTGCCCAAGCAGAATCCCTTGCGGCGATCGGCACGGCAATGGCGGAAAACGGCAAGGTCATCGTCACCGGCTGCATGGGCGCCGAACCGGGCAAAATCACCGCCGCGCATCCGAACGTGCTCGCGGTCTGCGGACCTCAGCAATACGAAAGCGTGCTGGATGCCGTCCATCGCGCCGCGCCGCCGCAGCACGACCCCTATAGCGATCTGATCCCGCCCGAAGGCATCAAGCTCACGCCCCGGCACTACGCTTATCTGAAGATTTCGGAAGGTTGCAACAACCGCTGCACCTTCTGCATCATCCCGAAATTGCGCGGTAATCTGGTCTCGCGGCCGGCTGGCGACGTGCTACGCGAAGCCGAACGGCTTGTAGCCGCCGGCGTCAAAGAGCTCCTGGTCATCTCGCAGGACACCTCGGCCTATGGCGTCGATCTGAAATACGCGCCGAGCGCCTGGAAAGACCGCGAGCTACGGGCAAAATTCCTCGACCTTGCACGGGCGCTCGGCGAGTTCGGCGTGTGGGTGCGATTGCACTACGTCTATCCCTACCCGCATGTCGACGACGTTATCCCGCTCATGGCCGAAGGCACGGTGCTGCCCTATCTCGACGTGCCGTTTCAGCATGCGAGCCCGACCGTGCTCAAGCGGATGCGCCGCCCGGCCGCCGGGGAAGAAACACTGCAGCGTATCGCGCGCTGGCGCGAGATTTGCCCAAGCCTCACCATCCGCTCGACCTTCATCGTCGGCTTTCCCGGCGAGACGGACCGGGATTTTTCCTTGCTGCTCGATTGGCTTACCGAGGCGCAGCTCGATCGTGTCGGTTGCTTCCGCTACGAGCCGGTCGCCGGCGCGAGCGCGAATGATCTCGCCGCGCCGGTGCCTGAAGAAATCAAAGAGCAACGCTGGCATCGCCTGATGCGGCACCAGCAGGCCATCTCGCAGAAGCGGCTTAAGCGCAAAGTCGGCACTCGCGAACGCGTCATCATCGACGAGGTCGGTCCAATCCCCGGCCTTGATCCGCGGATCGCCAAGGGCCGCACCAGGGGCGACGCACCGCAGATCGACGGCACGGTCCACGTGGCAAGCCGTCGGCCGCTTCGCGTGGGCGAAATCGCGACCGTGAAGATCGAGCGCGCCGACGCCTACGATTTGCACGGCACGGCGGTCGGTTACTGAGGGTCACCGCCCCCGAACTGTTGCAGCATTTTCCGGAAAGGGTACCGCTATTGCGTAAGAAAATGCGACAAAACAAAAACGCTGGAGCGTTGTCCGATTCCGTCGAATCGGACAACGCTCTCAGTGCGGCTATGTCAGCTTGCATCGCAACACCGCTCCGCCGATAGTTCCGCCTCCTGCCGAGCTTCTTTCTGCAAATCCTGGGTTTTCACATGCCGCTCTCCGACACGATCAAAACGCTCATCCGCAATGCCTGGGACGACGGCTATCCGTGCCTGGTCGCCACCAACGGACCGCAGGGACCCAATATCAGTCCCAAGGGCAGCATGATCGTGTTCGATGATGCGCATCTCGCTTACTGGGAGCGGTCCAAGCGCACCGCGCTCGAAAATCTTGCGTACGACAAGCGGGTCTGCGTGATGTATGCCAATTTCAAAGCCCAGCGTGACGGCGTGCTCGAGAGCGGCTTTTTGCGCTTCTACGGCAGCGCCCAATTGCATGAGAGCGGACCGATCCGCGAGTCGATCTTTGCAAGGCTTTTGCCGCGCGAGCAGACCCATGTCGGCGCCGACGCCGGCATCGGCGTGCTGGTCAAGATCGAGCGCGCGCAGGATGTCCGCGGCAAGCCGCTGCTGTGAGGCGAGACCTCACCCTCATCGGCGGCGTTGCGCAAGCACACGGCGAATAGCGGTCATCAGCAGATCGAGTTCGCTTTCGGCGATGGTGAAGGCCGGCGTCAGGTACACAATCGAGTCAAACGGCCGGATGAACACGCCTTCATTGACAAAACTCTGGCGTAGCGCGTTGACGTTGTCGATGCGGTCAAGTTCGATGACGCCGATGGCGCCCTTAACCCGCACATCCGCAATGCCGGGGAGCCGGCGGCAGGGCTCCAGTCCATGGCGCAGCGCGGCCGCAATTTTCGCGACCTGATCGAGCCGCGGCTCGCGCTCGAACAGATCCAGTGAGGCATTGGCGGCGGCACAGGCGAGCGCATTGGCCATGAAGGTCGGCCCGTGCATCAGCGCCTTTAACGGGTCGTCCGACCAGAAGGCATCGAAAATTCGGCGCGCGGCGACGGTAGCGGCGAGCGGCAGGGTGCCGCCAGTCAACGCTTTTGACAGTGTCAAAATGTCCGGCGCCACGCCGGCCTCCTCAAAGGCGAACATTGCGCCGCTGCGGCCGAAGCCGGTGAAGATCTCGTCGAAGATCAGCAAGAGCCCATAACGATCGGCAAAGTCTCGCAAAATATGCAGCACGCGCGCATCGTGAAAGCGCATGCCGCCGGCACCTTGGACCAACGGCTCGACGATAAACGCCGCGATCTCATCGCCGCGCCGCCGAAGGACCGCCTCCAAGGCCGCTGTCCGCGCCTCGTCGATTGGCAGGTCGACCACGATCTGCTCCGCAAGGAGTCCGCGGAAGGCGACGTGAAAACTGCTCTCCGGATCGGACACCGCCATGGCGCCGGTGGTGTCGCCGTGATAGCCGCCGTTGAAGGCTACGATGCGGATTTTGCTGCGGACCCCGCGATTGCGCCAATATTGCACGGCCATTTTCAGTGCCACTTCGACGGCGACCGAGCCGGAATCGCTGAAGAACACCCGGTCCAGGTCCGATGGCCCGAGCAATGCCGTCAGGCGGCGCGCGAGTGTCAGCGCTTGTTCGTGCACCAGCCCGCCCAACATGACGTGCGGCATCTGCGCCAGCTGGCGTTCCACCGCGGCGCGGATATGCGGGTGATTGTAGCCGTGGCATGCCGTCCACCATGAGGCCATGCCGTCGATCAGTTCGCGGCCGTCGGCAAGGATGATGCGGCTGCCCCTCGTGGCCTCGACGGCAAGCGGCGGCGCCGCCGTCTTCATCTGGGCATAGGGCAGCCAGATATGCGGAAGCCCGGCTCCGTACCAATCCGGGCCTGTTCCTAGCCCTTTGTTTTTGCTGGTATTGCCCGACATTCGGCGCTTTCATGAAACCTGGCACGTAATATTGTGCCTGTGCGGCCGTCCAAGGTCACCTTGTTTGCCAGTGATGAGAATGCGCTCGCTCGATGAATTTGCCGGCGAAAAGCTTGCCGCCTTGGAGCGGGCCAAGCTGCGGCGCATCCCCGCGGTGACCGCGCGGGAGGGGCTCTGGGCGGAGCGTAACGGCCGCCGCCTGCTGTCATTCTCGTGCAATGACTACCTCAATTTGAGCCAACATCCGAAAATCATCGCCGCCGCAATCGAGGCGATGCAGCGCTACGGGATGGGCGCCGGCGCCTCGCGCTTGGTGACCGGCAACCACCCGCTCTATGCCGAACTTGAAGAGCGCTTGGCGCGGCTCAAAGGAGCCGACGCCGCGGTTGTCTTCGGCTCGGGCTATCTTGCCAATACGGGCATTATTCCCGCGCTGGTCGGCGCCGACGACCTGATCCTGCTCGACGAGCTTTGCCATGCCTGCATCCATGCCGGCGCCAAGCTCTCGGGAGCAAAAACCGTGCTCTACCGCCATGCTGACGCCACGCATGCGCGGGCGCTCCTTGCACAGCACCGGGGCGGCAAAAAGCGCGCCCTGATTGCGACCGACGGCGTATTCTCCATGGACGGCGATATCGCGCCGCTTGGCGAACTGGCCGCGCTCGCGCAGCGCCATGATGCTTGGCTCCTCAGTGATGACGCACATGGACTGGGTGTCGTCGGCAAAGGCCGCGGCTCGACTTTTGCCAACGGGCGCGCCGAGGTGCCATTGCAGATGGGCACGCTGTCGAAGGCGGTCGGCGCCTATGGCGGCTATCTATGCGCCTCGCGCGCCGTAATCGATCTGATGCGGACCCGCGCCCGCACATTCATTTATTCGACCGGACTGCCGCCGCCGGTGGTCGCCGCGGCGATTGCCGCCCTCGACATCATCGAAAACGACCCGGCCTATGTCGCCGAGCCGCTCCGCAAGGCAAGGCTGTTTACGCGCGCGCTCAATCTGCCGGAGGCGCAGAGCGCCATTGTGCCGGTGATTGTCGGCGACAGCGAGGCGGCGCTGTCGGCGTCTGACCTGCTGTGTGAGGAGGGATTTCTGGTCGTCGCCATCCGGCCGCCGACCGTTCCGGCCGGGACGGCGCGGCTGCGTTTCGCTTTCACCGCACAACATCCGGAGGCGGAAATAGACAGACTCGCGCAGATCGTCCGGCAGCGTGTCATGAGACACTAAGGCATTGAGGCTTGAGCGCAATCTTCATCACCGGGACCGGGACGGATGTCGGCAAGACTTTCGTCGCCGCCTCCCTTATTCGGCATTTGCGCCAAATGGGCCGGGTGGTCGACGCGCTCAAGCCGGTCGTCAGCGGCTTTGATCCGGACCAGGCCGCTTCCAGCGATCCGGGCGTTCTTCTGCAGGCGCTTGGCCTGCCGGTGACCGCAAAAGAGATTGATCGGATCTCGCCGTGGCGCTTTCGCGCGCCGCTGTCGCCCGATCTTGCTGCCGCGCGCGAGGGCAAGGCCATCGATGTCGACGAGGTGATCGCCTTTTGCCAGACCGCCATCGATCAGCGACGCGACATCCTGCTGATCGAGGGCGCAGGCGGCATCATGGTGCCCCTCGACCAGGATCGCACCATGCTCGACTTGATGATGACCCTGCAATTGCCGCTGATTGTGGTTGCCGGGTCTTATCTCGGCACGATCAGCCACACGCTGACCGCGCTCGACGCGCTCTTCCGGCGCAATATGCAGGTCTTGGCCATCATTGTCAGCGAGACACCGGGTTCACCCGTGCCGCTCGCCGACACGGTGGCCGCGATCGGCCGCTTTGCCGAGCCAGTCATCGCCTTGCCGCGGCAAAAGGCGCAAGCGACCGGTAAAGTGGGCCGCACAGTTGCCGCTTTCGAGCGTATTTTCGGCGGATCGCGCATGTCGCCGGACGCTCCGCCCGAAAACAAGCGCGGCTAGGATGCTCCTTGAGTCGACACGATGCGGTTCCCGGATAGAATTGTGCCATGGCAAGACAATTTCCCTTCGTCATCTTGGGGATCGTGACCGGCGCGGCGTTGACGGTCGGCGCCGTCCGGTTGCCGGTGCTTGCGACTGATGCCGCGGCCAGGGTCAGCGGCAAGTCCGGGGAATACCGGGCGCTTGAACTGTTCGGTGCCGCCTTCGAGCAGGTGCGGCAAAACTATGTCGAGGTGCCCGACGAGAAGAAACTGATCGAGAATGCCATTAACGGCATGGTGGCTGGCCTCGATAATTCATTCTATCTCGACGGCAAGGCCGCCAATCGCGGCCGCGTTTGCCTTTCAGGGAGCTGCTCGCTCGCGGAAATCGGCATCCGATTTAAAATCGAGGACGGTCTGCCGAAGGTCATCACCGTCATCGATGATTCCCCCGCCGCCAAGGCCGGATTGCTGACCGGCGACGTGATCACCGATGTCAACGACTATTCGCTCGACGGCCTGACAGCCTATCAGGTCCTCGGCAGGCTCGACGGTGAGGCAGGAACGACGGTTAAGCTCGGCATTGCGCGGCCCGGCCAGGACAGGCCGATCCACACATCGATGGTGCGCGATCACATCACGGCGCGCTCGGTATACGGTGACGCGGAGGTCGGCGATATCGGCTATATCCGCATCGTTCAATTCAACGAAAATACCGCGGAGGAATTAAAAAATACGATCAACGCCATTGCCGCGAAAATTCCGCCCGAAAAGCTCAAGGGCTACGTCGTCGATTTGCGCAACAATCCCGGCGGGCTGTTGGAAGGCGCGGTCGCGGCCACTGATGCTTTTCTGGCGCGTGGCGACGTCGTCGGCATCGGCGGCCGTAATGCAAGCCAGGCGAAGCGCATTCATGCCGATGGCAATAGTCTGAGCAAAGGCAAACCGGTCGTTGTTCTGATCAATGGCGGCTCGGCATCGACGGCGGAAGTCGTGGCGGCGGCGCTGCAAGACAATCATCGTGCCACGCTGGTTGGAACGCGAACTTTTGGCGCCGGATCGGTAGCGACTGAATTGCAGCTGGGGCACGGCCAAGGCGTGCTTCGCCTTGCCACCCGGCAATATTTCACGCCCGCGGGCCGCATGATCGAAGGCCAGGGCATTGCGCCCGACATCGAGGTGGCGCAGGACCTGCCCGACAACCTCAAGCCGAAAAGCAGGCCACCCGCCAACAAGCCGGTTCTCCAATCCTATATTCCGTCTGATCCCTCCGCCGATAAGGCGCGCAACAAGGCCTATGCGCTGCTGCGGGGAGCGAACGCGAACTGACGTCTGCGGTGGCGAAGCCGCCGTCCCCGGCGCGGTGCTATCTTGCAAACACATGCACTTGCGCCAAGGTCTCCATGGTTCCCTCAAAATTGAACAGCGCGTGCAGAATAAACGTCAGCACAGTCGAGCCGCTGCGCCAGCGCATCCAACCGAGAAACAGGCCGACTACAAAGATCTGCAGGCCGCCGGTCCAGTCATATTGGACATGCAGGGCGGCCCATACCAGCGAGATGACAATAATCGCGGGCCAGGTCGAACGCTCCGATCGCGCCCAGCCGCGAAACAAGAAACCCCGAAACATCACTTCCTCGCCCGCCGGCGCCACGAGGATGGCAGCGAGCGTCATCGGCAGGAGCCAGCCCTCGGCCGCGGCGGTCGTATAGGACTGCAGCTGAAACGAGGTCACCAGCGCCCTGCCGCTCAGGTAAAGCAGTGCGTCGGAGAGCGCGATCAAGACGACGAGACCGGCAATGCCGATCGAGAGGTCGCGGCGCACCGGCCATTTCAGCGCCAGATAATCGGTCTGGCTGCTTCGCGCCAGCGCAACCGCGAGCATGATCACGCCGATCGTGACGGGGTTCGAAATCACGATGAAAAGCGTGACCAGCACGCCGTCATAGGGCGTTTCCAGAATCGCATTCCAGGCTCCGGCGTGCAGGAAAAGCATGGCGCCAAAGCCAATCAATTGGCCCGCCAGGAAGGCGAGGATCGCCCATCCCAGCGTCGCCCGGTAACCCCAGATTTTCGTCACGCGGTCGCGATCCCCTTACGGCAGCAGAATGATCGAGCCGGTGGTACGCCGTCCCTCGAGATCGCGATGCGCCTGTTGCGCGTCGCGCAGAGCATATTTGTGCTTGACTGGAATCTTGACCGCGCCTTTGCCGACCACGTCGAACAGATCGTTGGCGATCGCCAGCAAGTCTTCGCGCTTGGCCGCATAGGTGTTCAGCGTCGGACGCGTCGCAAACAGCGAGCCCTTCTGCTGCAGGATATTGATGTTGAAGGCGTCGATCTGCCCCGACGAGCTGCCGAAGCTCACGAACATGCCGAGCGGCCGCAGGCAATCGAGCGACGCCGGGAAGGTTGTCTTGCCGACGCCATCATAGACCACCTCGCACAGCTTGCCGCCGGTGATTTCCTTCACGCGGGCGACAAAATCCTCCTCGCGATAGAGGATGGTGTGATGACAGCCATTGGCCTTGGCCAGTTCGGCCTTTTCCTTCGACCCCACCGTACCGATCACATTGGCGCCGAGATGGTTGGCCCATTGGCAAAGGATCAAGCCGACTCCGCCGGCTGCGGCATGCATCAGGATATTCATGCCCTTTTCGACCTTGAACGTCCGACGCAGCAGATATTCCGCCGTCATGCCTTTGAGCATCATGGCAGCGGCCTGCTCATAGCTGATATTGGCCGGCAGCTTTATGGCGCGCTCGGCCGGCACCAGGCGTTCGGCGGCGTAGCAGCCGAGCGCGACGACATAGGCGACGCGATCGCCGACTTTGAAATCGCCGACCCCGGGTCCGACCGCGACGATTTCGCCGGCGCCTTCGTTGCCGACGGTGAAAGGCAGGCCGCCGGCCGCCGGATAAAGGCCCATGCGGAAATAGGTGTCGATGAAATTGACGCCGCAGGCATGTTGCCTGACGCGAATTTGGCCCTGCCCCGGCGCGCCGACCTCGACCTCTTCGTAAGTCAGAACTTCGGGTCCGCCCGGCTTATGGACGCGAACTGCAGCAACCATTTTCCTCTCCTTGAAATGCGCTGGAAATTGTCGGCGCAACGCGGCCGGGATCATAGGCGGAGGCATGTCGAAGACAAGGCGGCTGGAAGCACGCCTACCGCGCCCCCGAGACATTGAGCACGGCGCCGCTGATGTAAGAGGCGGCATCGGACAGCAGGAACAGCACCGCCTCCGCGATCTCCGTTGGCTCGCCGGGGCGGCCCATCGGCAATAACGGCGTGATCCGCTCAAGCCGTCCTGGTTCGTGGATGTCAGTCTTGGTCGGTCCAGGCCGCAGCGCGTTGACCCGGATGCCTTCCTTGGCCACTTCGCGCGCCAGACCGTTGGTCAGCGCATCCACGCCGCCTTTGGCGGCGGCATAGAACACATATTCGGCGGCGCCGCCGGTGACGGAGGCGATCGAGGACAGCAGCACGATCGACCCGCCTCTTCCGCCATGCGCGGTCGACATGCGCCGCACCGCCTCACGCGCGCAGACAACCGCACCGAACAAATTGACGTCGATCACCTCGCGGATGGTCGCCGCGGTCGCCGCGTCGAGCCGGGAGTTTTTGCCGCCGATCCCGGAACTGTGCACGAAATGCGTGAGCGGACCGAGCGCCTGCACCGTCTGATCGAAGACGCGTACAATATCCTCCTCCGTCGCCATGTCGCCCTGCAGCGTGACGGCCTTGCCGCCCGCTTGCCTCACCGCGTCGGCAACAGCCGCTGCCGCCTCGGCATTGCGAAGGTAGTTGACGGCAACGTCATAACCGCGCTCCGCCGCCAATCGTGCCGTGGCAGCACCAATACCGCGGCTGCCGCCGGCGATGAGCAGAACAGGCCGCGGCATGACAACACTCCCTCTCCGCGATGATCAGGGCGCGATCATAGGTCGCCGCGGCGTCGTCACAAAGGCCAACGGCTTAAGGATGATGGCGTCGCAGAAATCCCACAGCCACGAAGTAGGCCGCGAGAATGCAAAGGGCCACTTGGGTCCAAAAGCCCGGATCGAGATTTTTGGCAACCGCAAAGGCCGCAAGCGCCGACCATAGAACGAGCGCAGCCAGCGTAATCGTGCGCAAATGCGGAATTCGCATCGGATGGACAACATGAAACGGAACAAACGTCAGCGCCGCCAGCATTGCGATTGAGATCATGGCCGACACAGGTTCTGGCTTGAGCACGAACATGTAGAACACCGCCACATTCCATACCGCCGGGAAGCCGCGGAAATAATGGTCGGAGGTCTTCATCAGCCGGTCGGCAAAATAAAGCGAGCCGGTCACGACGATAACGACAGCCAGCGGGATCGCGACCGCCGACGGCACAAAGCCGCTCGCCGCAACGGCATAAGCGGGAACGAAAACATAATTGAGGATGTCGACCACGAGATCGAGCACGTCGCCCGACCAGCGCGGCAAGAGCTCCGCGACGTGAAGACGCCGCGCAAATGTGCCATCGATGCCGTCAATAAAAAGGGCGACGCCGAGCCAGACAAACATCTGCGGCCAATCGCTGCGCACCGCCGCGATCAGCGCCAACAGCGCGCAAGCCGCCCCGCAGGCGGTGAAGATATGGACCGCAAAGGCCGCCGTTCGCGCCGGCGGCCTCGGCTTGGCAGATGGTCTGCGAGGATTCATGTCTTGAGTTTACACGTTATGGCAAACGCTATGCGCGGTGGCTCCGCCATTGCTAGTATTACCCCTGAAAAACACGCGCGTGGCATCATAAGTTAGGAAAACGGTTTAAGTCGTGGGTGGCGTTCGAGACTCTTTGACTGCAGACATTGCAGTGCTTGGCGGCGGCCCTGTCGGCCTGGTCGCGGCCATCGCGCTTGCGGCCACCGGCGCGCGGATGCTTCTGGTTGCGCCGCAGGCCGAAGCCGACCATCGCACCACGGCGCTGCTTGCAAGCTCCGTGACGGCGCTCGAGACCCTTGGCGTCTGGCAGGCCTGCGTCCCGCACGCCGCGCCGCTTCGCAAGCTGCGTATCGTGGACGATACGCAGCGGCTGCTGCGGGCGCCGGAAGCCCTGTTCGATGCCGCGGAGATCGATCTCGAAGCCTTCGGCTACAATATCGAAAACCGACATCTCGTCGCCGCGCTGGAAGCCCATGTGCGCACGCTCGGGCTGCCGCGGATTGCGGCGCCCGCGCTTGTGGTCACCGGCCATGCCGACGGTGTCACCATCAAACATGCCGAGGGCGAGGCCCGCGTACAGCTCGCGATCGGCGCCGACGGCGCGCGTTCGCTGTGCCGGGCCGCGGCCGGCATTGCAATGCACCGCCGCGCCTATCCGCAAACGGCTTTGACGCTCAATTTCGGTCACGGCCGGCCGCACCACGACACGGCTACGGAATTCCACACCGAGAGCGGCCCCTTCACGCTGGTGCCGCTGCCCGGGCAAAGATCGAGCCTCGTCTGCGTGCTCGAGCCGAAACGGGCGGCCGATTTTGCCGCCCTGGACGACGACTCGCTGTCGGCCGAGATCGAGCGGCGGGCGCATTCACTGATCGGCAAGATCACGGTCGAGCCCGGCCGCGGCCTGTTTCCACTCGCCGTCGAAACCGCGAATGTTTTTGCCCGCCGGCGTATTGCGCTGGTCGGCGAAGCGGCGCATGTGGTGCCGCCGATCGGCGCGCAGGGGCTCAATCTCGGACTGCGCGATGCGGCCACGATTGCCGAAATCGTCGCCGACGCGCGACGCGATTTTCTCGACCCCGGCGCCTCGGACGTGCTTGCACGCTATGAAATGCAGCGCCGAATGGACGTGACCAGCCGCTCGATCGCGGTCGACCTGTTGAATCGCAGCCTACTAACGGACTTCGTGCCGGCGCATGCCATTCGCGGGCTCTCGCTTTATCTCGTCGATCAGATCGGGCCGCTGCGCCGTGCCGTAATGCGCGAAGGCGTGCGGCCGGCCGCCTCGCAGCCGCGCCTGATGCGCGGCGAGATGGTCTGAGAGGCGCTATTTCCCCGGTCATGTTCCCGGGCAGGGCTGCCGTCAAAAGCGGCTTGGCGTAATTGCGCCAGTCATCTTAGGTTGGCCATCCAGGTGGTGGGAGCATGTTATGAAGCTACCGCGCAATTTCTTTAAGCCGCTGGCGCTAGGCGCGCCCGTGCCGCTGCGCGAACTGCCGCTGCGGCTTGAGCGCATGATCCATTTCGTGCCGCCGCACATCGAAAGATTGCGCGCCAAGGTTCCTGAGTTGATCGCGCAGGTCGACGTTGTGCTCGGCAACCTCGAGGACGCCATTCCGGCCGACGCAAAAGAGGCCGCCCGCGCGGGCTTCATCGAAATTGCGAAATCCTGCGACTTTGGCGAGACGGGCCTATGGACGCGGGTCAACGCGCTCAACTCGCCGTGGGTGCTCGACGATATCTGCGAGATCGTTGCCGCCGCCGGGCAAAAGCTCGACGTCATCATGCTGCCGAAGGTGGAAGGTGCCTGGGATATCCACTACCTCGATCAGCTTCTGGCACAGCTCGAAGCCAAGAACAGCGTGAAAAAGCCGATCCTCATTCATGCCATTCTCGAGACCGCCGAGGGGGTCAATAACGTCGCCGAGATCGCAACCGCTTCGCCGCGGATGCACGGCATCAGCCTCGGGCCGGCCGATCTTGCCGCCTCGCGCGCGATGAAGACGACGCGCGTCGGCGGCGGTCATCCGCAGTACAAGGTGCTCGCGGATTCCGGCGTTGACGGCGCGGCGCCGCGGGCGGCTTTTCAGCAAGACCTCTGGCACTATACCCTCGCCAAAATGGTCGATGCCTGCGCGGCCGCCGGCATCAAGGCGTTTTACGGCCCGTTCGGCGACTTCGCCGATGGCGCCGCCTGCGAGGTGCAGTTCCGCAACGCTTTTCTTATGGGCTGCGTAGGCGCCTGGACGCTGCATCCGAGCCAGGTGCCGATCGCCAAGCGGGTTTTTTCACCGGATCCGGCCGAAGTGGCCTTCGCCAAGAAGATCATCGCCGCCTTGCCCGACGGCTCCGGCGCGGTCATGATTGACGGCAAAATGCAGGATGATGCGACCTGGAAACAGGCCAGAGTCCTGGTCGATCTGGCGGGACTGGTCGCCCGGAAAGACCCGGAAATGGCCCAGCGCTATGGGTTATGAGCGTACGTTGAAGAAAAACATGAACAACGCGGCAGAACCGACTCTTCGGGACAAGCGAACCGCGCTATGATGCCGGCGTTGGTCGTAGGGACGCCCGCCCGTTAGTCTGGCATCTGGAATGAGCAAGATTCGCAACGCCAAATATCAGATCGGTCAAGTCGTGCGGCACCGCCTTTATCCGTTCCGCGGCGTCATTTTCGATATTGACCCGGTCTTCGACAATACCGAGGAGTGGTACCAGGCGATTCCGGCTGAAATCCGCCCGCACAAGGATCAGCCGTTCTATCATCTGTTCGCCGAGAACGATGAAACCGAATACGTCGCCTATGTCTCGGAACAGAATCTTTTGCCGGACACGACCGGCGAACCGGTTCGCCATCCGCAAGTCGCGGAAGTCTTCGTCAAAGACGGCAAGGGCGGATATCGCCCGCGTTCAGCGACGGTGCACTGAAGATCGCGTGTCCGCTCATTCTCTCGCAAGCGACGCGCAAGCCGGAAGAGCGCGCCGCCCTTCACATCTTGCGCCAGGTCTGCGCGCTTTGCGCGGGGAGGCGCGGATGATGGGCCTTGCGCGGCTTGGCGAGATCAATGCTGCGGCGGCGGCGTATTCGACGACTGCGGCTGCGTGCCCTGCTGCTGTTCGAGCTTCTTGCGCGCTTCATCGGCACGGCGCTGCAGTTCTTCCTGCAGCTTCTGCTGCTGCTCCTCAAACACTTTCGGATCGGTCGGCGGGCCGTCATAGGCTTTGGCGAAATCGCTGAGCGGCAGAACAAGGCTGATCGGCTGGCCGGTCGAATTGATCGCCTGCACGACGAGACCCTGACCTTTTTTCATCTTGCCGATCATGTCCGCCGTCGCCTCGTAATCGGCCATGCAGCCATTGGTGAAGCAAATGACATAGGGCGCGGTCATCGGCTGGTTCTGATCGATAATGAGCCGCGTACCGTGGATCAGCTGCATGCCAAGCGGCAGCGTGACGCGAAGAATCTTCTTGGGTTCGCCTTCCGGCTCGATTAGCACGGCGGCGACAACCGGCATGCCGGACTCGATGCGTGCGTCCTTGCCGGTGAAGCAGACTTGCTTGGCATTCTGATCATTATTCGGCTTGAGACAGAACTTGGTCCAGGGCGAATAGATCAACTGGACTTGCTGCTGCTCGGCGCCTTGTTGCTGCGCCTGCTCGGCGGGCGCCGGCTGCTGCGCCTCCGGAGCGGGTGCCCCGGCCGCTGGCTTTGCCGGCGCGGGCTTTTTGGCCGGAGCCGGTTTTGGCTTAGCGGCAGGTGCAGCCGGCGCAGGAGCCGGCTGCTGGGCCAGCGCCAGCGAAGCGCTCGTCAGCGCCAGGGCTACCGCCAGAACTGCAGCGCGGCCCGTCAACTTCGCGGTGGCAGCGAACGTGCGGCTTACCGGGCGACCCGGTGCCGACGCGTTATGATCGTTCATGAGAATTCCTCTTCAATGCTGCCACCGGCAAATCGAGCCGTAGCGAAGTGACTTGCGGACGGAGTTCCCAAACAGTTTTGCCCCGTCAGACTGCTGTTTTCGATGATGACGCCGGCCCGCCCGACAAAGACACGCCCGACATCCGCCGCCGCGCTGCGCGGTCCGCCCTCAAGCGAGGGTGAATCGACGCAGAATACGGCAACACCGTGACCCCTCAGAAGCTTCCAGTCCGGCCCAATAGCGCAATTGCGCGGCCGGATAAAGGCCGGTGCGAGTGCTGCGCGCGGCGGTGGCGGTCCCGGCTCTGCGGCAGGCACGAACGAGCCGCCGTGCTAGATTGTCACCGGCAAACCGAATCGCGCTCACATTTTACGGCTGATGGAAGCTCCACGGATAGCCTGTGCCAGCTTTGCGGCGCGCGCTGCACTCTGCGGCGCGTTCGGGCTTTTGCCGTATGGACATCACGCCGTCGCATCGGCGGCAAGTGCCGCGATGCCGGCCATTGCCATGCACGGTGCGCCAGCGCTGCCGCAGGATTCCGCGCTGCCTTACGTCAATCCCGACGCGCCGAAGGGCGGCACCATGGTCGAAGGCGTGCTCGGCACCTTCGATAGCCTCAATCCGCTGATCGTTCAGGGACTGCCGGTACAGGCGATCCGCGGCTACGTGATCGAGAGCCTGCTGGCGCGCAATTACGACGAGCCATTCTCGCTTTATGGCTTGTTGGCGCGCACCGTCGAGACCGACGCCGAGCGCAGCTATGTGACTTTTGCGCTCAATCCGGATGCGCGCTTTTCCGACGGCACAGCGGTGACCGCCGAGGACGTGGTGTTCTCCTGGCAGCTGTTGCGCGATCACGGCCGGCCCAATCACCGCACCTATTATTCCAAGGTCGTCAAGGCGGAGATTCTCGATCCGCTTACCGTGCGTTTCGATTTTGGCGGTGGCGGCGACCGGGAATTGCCGCTGATCCTTGGGCTCATGCCGGTGCTGCCCAAGCACGCGATCAATGTCGCGACCTTCGAAAATTCTAGCCTCGCCAAGCCGATCGGCTCGGGCCCCTATATCGTCGACAAGGTGGACGTCGGCAAAAGCGTCAGCTTCAGGCGCGATCCCAATTACTGGGGCCGCAAGCTGCCGATCAATCGCGGCCTGTGGAATTTCGATCGGGTGCGCTTCGATTTTTACCGTGACTCCAACGCCTATTTCGAAGCGTTCAAAGCCGGCCTCTATGACGTGCGCAGCGAGACCGACCCGACCCGCTGGGAGACCGGCTACGACTTTCCCGCCGCGCGCGACGGCCGCGTCCTGAAAGAGGCGATTCCCAATGGCTTGCCGAAATTCGCCTCCGACTATGTCTTCAATACCCGGCGACCGATCTTTGCCGACATTCGCGTGCGCCAGGCGATCGCGCTGCTGTTCGACTTCCAATGGGTCAATCGCAGTTTCTTTTATAATCTCTACCGGCGCAGCGCGAGCTTCTTCGACGATTCCGAACTGTCCGCCTATCATCGCCCGGCCGACGAGCGTGAGCGCGCTCTGCTGGCGCCTTACCCGGATGCGGTCCGCCCCGACGTCATGGATGGTACCTGGTCGCCGCCGGTCACCGACGGCTCGGGCCGCGATCGCGAGACACTGCGACAGGCGCTCGAGCTGTTCAAAGCCGCCGGCTACGAGCTGAAGGGCACGCAGCTGCGTGACCGCGCGACCGGAAGGCCCTTTGTCTTTGAAATCATGGTGACCAGCCGCGATGATGAACGGCTGGCGTTGGCCTTTGCCAATCAACTGGCCCGCGCCGGCGTTTCGGCCCTGGTCCGCATGGTCGACGCGGTCCAATACCAGGAGCGGCTCGGCTCGTTCGACTTCGACATGATCGAATATCGCTGGGACGAATCGCTCTCGCCCGGCAACGAGCAGAGCATCTACTGGGGCTCGGCCGCCGCCGAACAGGAAGGCTCGCGCAATTATATCGGCGTGCGCAGCGCCGCGATTGATGCGATGATTGCGGCGATCCTGCGCGCGCACGAGCGCCCCGACTTCGTCGCCGCCGTGCGCGCCCTTGACCGCATTTTGATTTCGGGAAGCTATGTGGTGCCGCTGTTTTATCTGCCCGACCAATGGGTGGCGCGCTGGTCCTACATCCAGCACCCTGCCCGCACATCGCTGTCTGGCTATCTGCCGGAAGCCTGGTGGCATGAGCCAGGCAAAGAACCGGGCAAGTCCCTGCAATGACGACTTGATTGCGCGACGATGATCCCCGGAGATCAAACAACGATACCGCGGCGCAGCAGCAGCAACGCGCTTGCGAGCCGCATCACGCTCGATGAATTGCTGCGTCAGATCGCGGCGCGCCGGCCGGATGCGCTCGCCCTCGCCGATCCGGCAAACCGCGCAAGCTTTACCGAAGGGATGCCGCGGCGCCTGACCTACAGCGAGGCTGATCGCATGGTCTCGGCAATTGCCGGACGTTTGTGCCGTATGGGCCTGCCGACCGATGCGATCATCGGCATCCAGCTGCCCAACACGGTTGAAAACATCTTGACCATACTTGGCGTGCTGCGCGCCGGGATGATCGCAGCGCCCTTGCCACTGTTGTGGCGGCGCGCCGACGCGGTTGCCGCCTTGGCGCGGGTCGGCGCCAAAGCTCTGATCACCTGTTCGCGCGTCGGCAATTTCGACCACGGTCTGCTTGCGACCCGCATCGCCGCCGACGTCTTCGCCATTCGCTATGTCTGCGGTTTTGGCGAAAACCTCGCCGACGGCCTCGTGCCGATGGACGAGCTCTTCACCGTCGAGAAGCTCGACCCAATCGCGCTGCTTGACCGCGACGGCGATGCGGCAGCGCATCTGGCCGTCGTCAATTTCGAGATCGGCGAGCACGGACCCGTTGCGGTCGCGCGGCGCCATCTTGAGCTCTTGGCCGGCGGCATGGCCGCTTTGCTCGAAAGCCGCCTCGCGCAGGGCGCGCAGATTGTGTCGACCATCGCGCCGTCCTGTTTTGCCGGCCTCGCTCTGACTCTGGTGCCCTGGCTTCTGACTGGAGGCACGCTGCATCTGCATCACGGCTTCAGCGGCGATGTCTTGGCGCGGCAATATCACGATGAAGCGTGCAGCGCGCTGATCTTGCCGGCGCCGGTCGCCTTTCCGCTCGCCGAAGCAGGTCTGTTCGCACGCGACAATCCGGCCGCGGTTCTGGCTGCCTGGCATTGCCCGGATCGGCTGGCTGCAAGCCCATTGTGGCGGCAGGGCGACGGCGACTTGATCGATTTTGCGATCTTTGGCGAAGCCGGCTTTATCGCCGGATGCCGCGGCGAAGACGGTCGGCCGCGGCCGCTGCCTTTGGGGCCGGTCCTGTTTCCACGCGAAGGGCCGGGCGCCGCCCCGCTCGCCGAACTTGACTTGACTGCGCTGGGGACCGTGGCGATCCGCGGCCCCATGGTGCCGCACCACCATTTTCCGCCGCGGGTGGACCGCTCCGATCAGCCGCATTTTGCGATTCGAGGGGACGGCTATGTTGATACCGGCTTCGCCGGCCGTATCGATACGGTCCGTCAATCCGTGGTCGTGACCGGCCCGCCGGCTGGCCTGGTCAATGTCGGCGGCTACCGGTTTGCCCTGCGGCAAATCCTCGAAATGGTGGCGCGCATCGATGTCAATGCCACTTTGACCGCCCCGCCCGATCCGCTGCTCGGGCAGCGCTTTGTCGGCACAGCGAGCGATTGCGCCGCGATGCAGGTTGCGCTCGGTGCGCACGGCGTCAATCCGCTGATCAGCGCCGCCTTTTCCGAAGCCGGCGCACGCGACCTGCGCCAGGCGGCGGCGGGCTGACACCTTCCGTGGCCGCAAGTGGCGCGCTGCCGGCAGCGGTGTTGACGCCCCATTAACGGCAATTTGGCATTGTTGTGCGCAACATCCGCGAGCGCTGTCCAGTCCCGACGTTGCGTAGTCACCATGGCATTGCAAGGTCCGTTTGTCGTCATCGCCGACAGCCCGGCGCCGGACATTGCCGAAGCGTTGCGCGCGGCGGGCGCTTATCCCGTCATTGAAACCGGCTGGGCCGACGCGCGCTCGGCAATGCGTGAGATCGAGCCGGAGGCCGTGGTGCTGGCGGACGCTTGCGCCGACAAGCCGCGCGTCGACACCGTGATGACGGCTTTGGCGGCGCAGCGCGGCAGAGCCGGCGCGCTCTACATGCCGGTGATTGCCCGCATCCGCGATGACGCCGCCTCGCCGATTCCCGATGTCCTGGCCATTGCCGCCAGCGCACCGCGCGAACGCTTCCTTCGCCGTGTCGGCGCCGCAACGCGGCTTCGCACTTTGCACGGCACCGTCTTGCGCCGCATGAAAACGCTGACCTCGCACGGCGAACAGGTGCCGGAATTGGCGGCGAGTGATCCGCTCGACGAAGCAACCGTATTGATTGCCGGCCGCGGCCGGACCTATCCGGCGCTGTCGGTCGCGGTCGGCGAGCGCGTCGGCCTGGTCGGCGCGCTGAGCGTGGAAAGCGCCGCGCGCGCGCTCAACGTGCGCGACATCAATGGCATGGTGATCGGCGACGGCTTTAGTCCGCGCGTGGTCGAAGCGCTGCTCACCGTGCTTGCCGAAGATTTGCGCTTTCGTGACCTGCCGGTCATCGTGCTTGGCAGTCATCCGGCCTTGGTCGAGCCGTTCAGCGCGCATCTGCCCAATCTCGAGCGCATCTCGGAAGGGCCGAAGCTTCTGGTGGAGCGCTTCCTGCCCTATGTGCGGGCGCATGCCTTCGGGGCACGGCTCAAGCGCATGCTCAAATCGCTGGACGCCAAGGGCATGATTGATCCGGATACCGGTCTGCTCGGCCACGAGGCGTTCTGGCGCGATCTCAATCGCGCCGTCGGCGATGCCGAGAAGCGCGGCGTCGGTCTGTCGATTGCGCGCTTTTCGTTCAACGGCAATGACCGCCGTGTCGGCCTCGATGCTGCGCGGCTCATCGGCCGACTGCTGCGCCAGGTCGATTTCGCCTGCCGCGAGGCCGACAATTCGATCTTCGCGGTCTTCACCGAAACCGATCTGCGCGCGGCCCATGTCGTAGCGCGGCGCATTGCCAGCATCCTGAAAAACACGATGCTCGCGCCCGATCGCAAGGGAGGCAGGATCGATGCCGCGGTCACGCTCGCGACCTTGAAGCCGACCGACAGCGTCGATTCGCTGATTGCGCGGGTGGTCGGCGAGGTTGCGGCGGGCGAGACGGCGCGCCAAATATAGTTTCAGACATTGCCTGAAGAACATGACATAGTCCCGGGATGGCGCGAGCTGCGCGGTACGGTGCAGTCCAGAACCAAGGATTTTGCAATGGATTCCGCCCCTTCCGTTCACGTTGATGTGGTCTCCGACATCGTTTGCCCCTGGTGCTATATCGGCAAACGACGCCTTGAACAGGCGATCGCGCTGACGCCCGATATTGCGATCAACGTGAATTGGCGGCCTTATTTCCTCAACGATTGGATTCCACGCGAAGGCATCGACCGGCAGACCTATCTGGAGACCAAATTCGGCTCGGCCGAGCGTTATGCGGTGATCGCCGAGCGCATTGCGGCTGCGGCCGCGCTCGAAGGCCTCGTCTACAATCCGGACAAGATCAGCCGCCAGCCCAACACGCTTGATTGCCATCGCCTGATCCTGTGGTCGCGCAGCGTCACCGATCCGGGTCGCGTCAAGCAACGCCTGATGGAGCTTTATTTCGCGGAAGGCGCAGATTTGAGCGACTCCAAGACCTTGATCCAGGCCGCCGCCGGCTGCGGCATGGACGGCGATCTGGTGCGGCGGCTGTTGGCCAGCGACGCCGATGTCGACCGCATCGAAGGCGAGGCCAATCGCGCCAGGGAAGCCGGCATCGACGGGGTGCCATGTTTCATCCTTAATTCGAGCGTCATCGTCACCGGCGCGCAGTCGCCGGAATATCTCGCCAGCGCCATCGAACGCGCCGCCAGCCGCGCGACGCGCATGCGGGCGTAATTTACGATCCATTCCGATCGCCGCGATCGAGATAGCTCTTGTTGACCGCCATGACGGCGGCCGGGCGGACCATCATGCCGGAACCAAAGGCGGCGGCGAACGGCCAACACGGCGATTCTCAGACCACGCTGTGCGACAGCCGCGCGCAGGATGGCGACAAACCGGCATGCGCTCGCGTTGCCGCGCCGCGCCTTGGCGCGCGCGTGGCGGTGTGACGCCGGTGACCTGAAGGCGCGAAGGAGGCGGCGCAGCGGAACAAGGGGTGGGGCCTTCGTTTCAGGTTGCGCCGATGCCCACGTCGCGGTCTCGTCATTGCGCGGAGCGCGGCTCACCGCGGCACCGGATGGCTTCGCCGACGCTTGCAATGACAAACAAACGCAAAGGAAGCGGAACGCCGACAGACGCAAATTTCCAACCTGCCGTGCTGCGGCACGGCCGCGCATCGTTGGCGATGCGCACGCCTATCGGCGTCCCACCGCGGCTCTTGCCAAAGGGAGCTTGTCG